>Ga0136556_1000228_pt1 | contig 38863 bp, 53 predicted proteins | sample AntRauTorckE6831_FD_104780 | JGI IMG/M metagenome (GOLD analysis project Ga0136556, IMG submission 104780) | Saline lake microbial communities from Rauer Islands, Antarctica - Metagenome Torckler E6 #831 | ecosystem: Environmental > Aquatic > Non-marine Saline and Alkaline > Saline | place... | reverse complement strand
CTGTAACGCTATCAACTTTAATACTACCACCCGTTGCAGGAAGACCTTGAGAAGCATCTGTCTGAGGAAGAAAGATATTATTAGCGTCTTGGTTGTCTTTATTGTCTATTAAAAGTCTCATTTGGCAGATGTAATGTGTTAATTCAAATTAGGTAAAATCGTTGACTTTACCAATACTCACTATACCGTATTTGGCACATGAAACATATTTTGAGTTGATGCTTTTTCAATTGGATTATTGAAATCTCCGGGAATAAGCTTAACCCAATTTTGTTCAAATCTTCTGTAATCTTCAACATCAGGCATATAAAGATCAGCTCTTGCTCTTGAGCAGGCTTCTTCCCATTCGTTTTTCTGTTGATAAAAATTCAACCCGGCAGGATGTTTCCAACCTCTTGTCATCATTTTGAAGATCATATGTTGAGATATGGCTTCATGAACTCTTGGATTATCAGGTATAATTGGAAACCCTTCACTGTCAAGAGGAAATGCTTTATAAAGAAGCAATATAAAACGATCATCAATTGATGTCTTGATATATCCCCCATCAACTTTATAATAATGAGGACTCGCTGATTTTAAACTTGGAGAATATTGATGGTGATATTGTCGGCTTGAAGCAAAATCATTGCCGGCATATCGCATTACTTCTCTGTAATTTTCTTTTGATGTATCTTTGTTAAAATCCTCTTGACCAATATAAATGACATTAATCATTTCAAAATTAAAAGGAAGTTTGACTGTATTATTTTTAATACGAAGAATAATATCTTGATCTACCAGTGATGGAGCGACACCAATTTTATAAAGTGCTTCGGCTCCCCATTCAATCATATCATCTTGAAAACTATCCGAACGGATGTTATAATCGCGATATGTTTTAGCGATTGTTTGTTTGATTGATACGAATTGATACTTGGCGCTCATGTTGTAAAAGAGAAGTTTAGCTTATTTATAGGATCATCTTTAATAAATTGCTTGAGTCTTGTTGAAAGTCCTTTTTTTCCTCTATTCGATATGAATCTGTAAACAGTCTTATTTGGAACAGAACACATTATTCTATACCAATGAATATAGCAATAATCATCGTCAGTATGGAGTACTAAATATTCTTCCCCTTCTCCGGTTTCATTATCATATAACTTTTTACCTTCTTTGAGAAGTTGTTCTTTTCTTTTATTAGTAGCTCCCCAATTAACTCTTGTGTTTTTAAAATTTCTATGAGCACGGCATATTTGCATACTTCCGAGACGACCACCAAGATTTACAGGAATACCGGTTAAAAGTTTACCAATAAGCATTTTATTAAACTCATTAATTACTTTTTTGTAAATCTTTTTTGAAAACATTCCACGACGCTCATTTACGTAATAGTCGTAGTGGTCATTAAGATACCATTCCATCGTCTTCGAGGTCTAATGTTTTATCTTCGGGAATACGAGTTTGATTATAATACCGTTTTAACAAAGATTCAATTATTCTCATTTGCATTTGAGAAGGTGTTGGATATCGCGATTGAGAGTCAAAAGAATCAATTTCGCTCGGATCTTCAAATATACCATAAAATGTTGCTGAAACAGGTATATCTTCACTTTCGATAATGTTATCGAAGTTATTGTTATCTATTTGAAACTCGTTATGCTCCATCAGGGTATCTACATATGCGATATAGATATCACCTTTATAAATAGTTGCAACAAGATTTTTAGAACTGTATTTATTGAAACCGTGTAGAGAAAAACGATTTGATTCTACAAATTTAATTGAGCCAAACTTGTTTGTCGTAAGTCTTGCCGGTATTTCATCAGCAACACTACACAGTTGAGGTATCGCTGTTGATGATTTATAAATTTCAACATTAGCTTCTGAAGTAATTGACATAAAATTAATTTCAGGCGCATCAATAGTATCATTTACTTCAGAAAAATTAAGATCAATACTTTGGTAAAAATCTTGAGGATTTAAATTTCTCCATTCACGACGAACCATTGTTGATCGAAGTTGATTAACATCATATTCAATTTGTTTAGGGGATACATCACTATTATTCGTTGATTGTCCACCTGAAACATGATTGCGAATACGATATACAATTTGCTGAAGTGTCATACAGTTATTGTTTCAGAAATTGGAGGTTTGAATGTAACTGTGATTTCACAATCTTCGAGAGGTTCGCATTCATGGTTGAGGTTTTTTATAATGGTGTAAGACGAACCTTCATTTAAAATAATTATATTTGTTTCAAGAGTAAGTTTTAAAACACCTGAGATAATATGGATTGTTTCCATGTTGGGGTGGGAATGCATCGGAAGAACAAAACCTTTTTTACCTTTTGCGTGAAATATATCTTTCGACTTATCTACATAAATGAGCTTTAATGTCCATCCTTTAGCAATACGAATTGACGTTTGCATCAAACGAGGTATTACTACCAACCGTCCATCTGTAATAGACTTTTCAATACTATTCTGAAATTGTGTAACAGCTTCCTTTAGTTTCGATCTGTGGTATTCATATTCCCTCTCCTTTCGTAGAATAGATTGGTTTCTTCGATCACTCTGTTCCTGATCTCCAAATCTTCTATCCTTTCTGTCAGTAATGCTTCGTATTTCTCCTCGATCGATATGTGTTTTTGCTTCCATTCTTTATTCTCCTTTATGAGATAAAATATTACTAAAGACAAAATCACGAATAAAATAGATGAAACTCCCAATTGCTCGTAATTCAGGCTTTCTATCGAGGGTGGAATCAGTAACAAGAAAACCATATAGTATTGTCATTGATGTGGCATTAATTCTTCCATTATTAGAAAAGTAATAGGGAGAAGCATTCTCCCCCCTATTCATGATATTAGGCTAATCCAAACAATCCGTTGAGAGTTGTTTGAGTAATACTGTTAGCAGCAAGAATGCTATCACCAGCATCATTTCCGGCAGCAGGAAACGCGAGCGTCAACTCGTATGTCTGATTGCCAATAGAAGGATCAAGTCCTGCATCAATACTGAGCTGAACAAGATCGTATCCTGAAATTTCACCTGTGGTGCCATCAGAATTTGCGTTTGATACAGCAGTTCCAATCATGTTACCAATGTAATCTTTGAAATTATATGGCAACCATGCACGACTAATTTGTCCGCGAACACCAAGCATATGCTGATTGATTTCTCGAAGATGGCTAATTGTACCAATACCACGAGAAGGAGCATTGCCGGCAGCAATAGTTCCAATTTGCTCATCATCATCATTGTACACTTGAGTTACAAATGAAACATATCCGTTTTTACCGGTGAAAGTAAGCGTAGTTGTAGATCGTGATACAGTAAAGAAACGATCATTCTCATCAATAGCGTTGATTGCAGCTTCCAACTCAGTAGCTGAATTAGTAGCTGTAGATTCTGCTTTAATGGTAAAATTGAATGTTTTCTCTTTGTATCCCTGATCAAGTCGGGTGAGTTTCAGATTGATGTTACCTGTAGTAGGTAGTGAAGTAAGCGTAGTTGTTTGCTTAACTTCAGGAGAAAACAAACTAAGCTTAGCTCGTTTTACCTTATCGGCAGTAATTAATCCACTTTGGATAATAGACTCACCATCTTCATTCAACTGATAAACAGAGAATGGTTCAGTAATTTTAGTATTGCTTGTAATGTCAATAACACTACCGTTAATATCGACAAGTGCTATTTTACCGCTGTCACTACCGGGTTGTCCGGGTTCAACATCGGGCGTAGATTTAAATATATCACCTGATGTTAACAGCGCTTCTTTATTTTGGAGGAAAAGTAATCGACTCATTGTATTATTCTGTTTCGTTGAGGTTTATAAGTTGTTGTTGTTCACCAAGTTTTCCAACATCAGAAAGCATACTCTTTACAGCAAGAGCAATAATTTCATCATGTGTTTGTTCTGGCAAATCACAATCAACACTGTTACTTGAAGTGTCAACATCATAGAAAACAGTAGCTGGTTGTTTAAGATAAGTGATTAATGCAGTATCTACAACACAGTTTTGAGGAGTATAGATTGAAAACCCATCCCCAAACTCATTATAGACTACACCTTCTTTTGAAGGTTTGTTAAAAGGATCTTCTAAAATGATATTTATATCATCGTGAGGAATATATTTAGCTTGAGCTATATATGTTTTTATAACTGAAACAACGCGTCTTTTAATTTTTTCATCAATCATTTCAGTTGTAATATCTCCTTGTTTGAGAATTACTGAACCTATAGATAATAAATAGAGATAATCATCAGGTCGTTCTATATAATCAACCTCTATTGACTGAACATCTCCTCTATACAAAGCATCTTTAGTTTTGTAAGAAACAAGTGTATTAAGATCAGCAAGCCGTTTAGGAGAAGATTCAAATCCTCTCCTGAAACGATTGCTTAATGGCTCGATTCTATCCTTTACAAATGACGTAATAGCATTATTCAAATACACATCAAGTTCACCGGGAACTAAGTCACGGTTACGGTATGCTCCAACTTTATTAAGTCGAAGGAGCGCTTCTTGGTGCATTTGTTCTATTGTCATTGTTATTCAGACTTAGTTGTTTCTTCCTCTTCAGGCACAGTTTTACGCTTGGCTTTAGCAGCTTTCGCTTTGTGTTTTTGAGGATTCAATTCTCTCAACTGAGCTTTAAACTCATGGAGTCTTTTAGAATTCTTTTGTGATTTCAAAAAGTTCACCATTTCAGATTCTGACTCAGCAATCGGATCACCTTTATACATGTATGTACCGGCAATATTTTCAACAATATTGTATTCAACAAGTTCTGAAATCATAGACTTGAACTCAAGATTTTTATCTCGTACAACTTTGAGAAACTTTTCGGGGTCTTTTTTCAAAAGCCGGCTGGCAACATTCTGTCGCTTCTGATGGCTCATTTTATCTACCATTGTTTCACCGAGTGTGCGAAGAACGTATTCGAGTTGTTCTTCTTTATCAGATATCATAGCAAGTTCTTTGTAAGCATCAATTTCAAGCTGAACTTTTGTGTTCTCTTCAGTTTGAGATGCTTTAACATCATGGATATAAAACCGAACATGATATTTATTATCCGCGTCTTTTTTCGAGTTTGCCACATCTATATGTTTTGTAGCAAGCTTATAACGGAACCAGTCAATTGAGTTCTTCAAGTTACCATTTGCATCTTTTCCAACTTCAAGAAGGACACCATGAAAAGGAACTTTAAGAACAAGATCTTGCCAAAAACGCTTTGTTTTCGTTCGGGCATCACGATCTTCTTCTCTGATATCAAGATACGGATAAAGGTATTTAACCTCTTCCTCATGGTTGATGGGGCGCATGACTGCACCATCTTCAAACTGCGAACCTATACGCATTTCCTGATCTTCCTGTACTGATTTTGGAAGATGAGTATTTCGTATAATCGGTTTGATATATACGGTATGTTCATCTAATGATGCTTGTTTTTCAAGCAAGCTTTCTGAAGTATTCATATTGTTTCTTCTTCTTTGATTAATAAAAAATGCGGTTCAGCCCGGAAGAAGAATTCTTTCTCTACCGGACCTCCCCGCAAGTTGTTTAAGTTACGATAATTTACATTCTAAAATGATAGAAGTATCAAATCGCTTCAGGATAACGCCAGCTTCTTTCAAGAAGTGAACACTGAATCCATCAATGTCTGAAGATCGAAGGAAATCCTTCTGACCTTGGAATCCATTGGGAACAGTAGATCCCGCAGTAGCCCAACGCTTCATTGAACGTCCTTTACGAACAATCATCTGAAGGTTGTTTTCTCCTTCATACTGAGTCTGATCAATAAAGACCATCTTGTATGATTCAATAGGTTTTCCTGAGATGGGGTGTTTTGGAGAAGCTTGTGCTTTCGCTCCCATATCAAACAGGTTTACTCGTGCGACAGTTACTTCGTGACCATCATTGTGACGATAGATAGTGAAGTATTTACCGAGAGAAAGACTTCCGCCTTTATCATTAACAAACACACCATCGTTAAACTTAGCGTATTCGTTGTCGTTAAGATACGCTTTCATTGCGTTATCAAACTCTTCCATTCCACCAAGACCGGTATAGAGTGTAACCTTTCGGTTGTCTCCATCAGTCATTCCGTAGAAAACATCACCAATAATATTTTTGATTTTGTTTTCACTAAGGAAAGAATAGGTATCACGGTTTATAACCTGATCAAAGATACCGGGACCGATAACAACAGGCTGTCCGCGTTCGTCAACCATTGTTGAGTGACCGCTTTCATCGTAGTTCTGCTTTCCGTACCAGTAGTACATCTCGCATTCTTCCAACCATGAGATGTAATGGGTGTACTCTTCCCAATCCATCCACATGTTAGTGGTTCCTTTATTCGTCTTGAAATTGAAATCAGCAACGTAGTTAGGAGCATTACCATCCATATGGTAAGACTTACGTACCGTTGTCAATTTATGACGAATGGTTTCAGCACCTTCCCAGTTGGATTTGTTACCTCTTGACAAAGACTGACCAACAGGAGCAAACATTTGCGCCCATAGTTTACCTGCACCAAGAGAAGATGCGGGAATAAATTCAGAAGGATCATTACCAACGATCTGACAGAGATATACATATCCGCCTTCTCCGGCATATGGTTCTTCCATAATTCTAACCTGAGTATTAACACCATCGGTCAACACATAGTCCTTAATGAACCATTGATCAGGAAAGACGAGTTTGAATTTAGAGAACCCAAGACCAACTTTATCTGTTCCGGCAGGAGAAGATAACAGCGGACGGGTTTTGCGCGTACGAACTTTTACATCGTATTCGTATGCTTGTTTCTTTGACTCATAAGGGTCAACATTTCCCATACCTTGGGTCATCCAAGTTAAAGGGAATTTGTCTTTTTCCTTACCAGCTAAGTGAATCAACGAAGGAGTGATCTTCTCAGGTTTTTCCGCAAAAGCATTAGCGATTGCGTTTTGAGTAGTCATCCCCGTATCATTATAGTATGTTTTGCGTACTTGTGGCATTGTTTTCTGGGGTTTAGGGTTATATTCGTGTCAACAAATGTATGTCTTATTTCAAGTCATTTACGTCAGGAATCTCAAAATCTTCGTCTTGATTCTGAGGAGCGTTTCCGCCTCTCGCGCGATTCTTTTTAAGTTTTTCCTTTAACGAATTAGAGCTTATTGTTTTAGCTTCGTTTTTAACAAGTTTGTCAAGATTCATTCCGCTTTTAACAAGTTGAGCAACTAATAGCATTTGCTCTTGTGTTAAATCCTGAGCATCCAGCATATATTGTGATGGTTTTGTCGGATCGTTTCCGTAAAGATACTCATCAATGTTTTCATCAACCTTAATAGGAAGCTTATTACTTTTTGCTATCTCTTTAGCTTTCTCTTTTGTCTCATTGTATTGCTTGATAGCTTTTTTACGCTCTTCATCTTGCTGTTCGAGTGCTTGCTCTTTTTGAACTTTAGCATTCTTTTTCATTACATCAAGATTCCGCTGAGCGCGAGCAAAAAGTTTATCACCTTCTTCAAGTTCACCAATCTCTTCTTCAACTGCGCTATCATCATATCCCTGAGCTTTCAGATTCTCACGTACAATGTTTCGTTGAAGAGTGACATCTTCTTCTGAAACTTCAGTGTTTTCAAGAGATACTTCTTGAGAACGCATTTCAAAATAGTTATCCGGCGATCCTCCGTTTTTACGATACTCAAGGTATTCGCGAACATCATCAAATCCACCATACTCTTCATTAAACTGCTCTTCAGCTCGTTTAGTTGCAATGAGATTAACAGCTTTGTCAAGAGACTCTTCGGTATCATCAATGTTTCCAAGCTCTTCATCAGTAAATTCATATCCTGAATCAGCAAGCAAAGAAACAACAACTGAATCTTCATCATCATCTTGATTATCATTGTTTTCACTTTTGCTCTTGTCAGAATCATCATCAGAAGAACTGTCATCTGGGTCATCATCAGAATCGTCAGACTTTTGATCTTTATTGTTTGATTTTTTCTCTTTAGATGAGTCATCACTATCATCATCTATAGGAAGAGTACGATCTTCATCTTGCTTATCATCAGGATCACCAAGTACAATATCATCAAGATTGAAATCATCTTGATTTTGATTCTTTTCTTTTTCTCTTCGTTTTCTTTCTTCTTCAGTCATTGTCTCATTGTTTTGATTTAAAGTAACTCAATTAGGTACAAGAATGCCATTTTTTTACAATGATGTACTTATAGCACTTATTGAGATTTTGATTAATTTTGTTTATTCGCTTGTTTGCGTTTTATAGCTTCATCAGCTTTGTTGCTACGCTCTTTTTCACTAAGCTCTCGCTCTTTAAGACGTATATCATCTTCATGCTTTTTCTTATCGAAAGAGTCATCTTCAGGAAGAGTTTGTTTCATTTGAGCTTCTTGAAGTTTGCCATCAATCTCCATTTGCTTAATGTTTCTCTCATGTTGCATGTTCTCTTTTTCAAGATCTGCTTTTTCCTTCTCAATCTGCTCTTCCATTTCTCTCATCTGCTGACTTCTTTGAGCCTGAGCTTTTTCCATGTCTTGAATTTTATTCTTGAGTTCAGCAAAATTACGTGAACGAATAGTTTCAGCTACCGCACTCATAGGCGCACCATTCTGAACCATTGCCTGAGCAAGACCTCTCATCTGTTCTAAATCATCAAGATCACGAATATCGTTGGTAACAAATACATTGTATTCACTTTCAAGATGTTGTATTCCATCAATCTCGTAGAACTCGGCTTTATTTCCATCACTGTGATAATGAAGCTTTTTACCATCAAGCCATGCTGCTTTGGAGTAATCAAGCAAACTTTGAAAAAATACTTGTTCAAATTGACCAAATTTAAAAAAGTAATCTTCTGTAATATGAGAGCTTTGAATAACAGCACGTTCTGTAGTACCCTTTCCTTCATAAGCTCCAACCTGACCTTGACGCTGAGGGTTAATACCAGTCAAGCGTTCAACCGCTTCAAGGATAAACCGGAGAAGCTCAATGTATGAACCAATAGACTTAGCAGTAAGATCAATGTAACTTTGATGTGTTGGGGAACCACGATAGTTTTCCTTGTTATAATCAACAAAGGCTATCCCTGTTTTATCCATCCAGTAAAAGAATTCATCAAAACTTTCAAACTTAGATGGTAGAAAATTAATATCAAACACTGCAATTGTATCTCGTGATTTAGCAATAGCGCGTTCAAGACGATACATGTACACGTTAAATAAATACTGGTATGGTTTTACAATAGAAACAAGTGATATTGGACGTTTGTAATAATCACTATACACTCTTCCATTTATAGGTAGTTTGTTACCGCCATTACGTGAAAGCATTGATCGCTGCACCGGCACAGGTTCAACATTGACATAATAAGAATTGTCAATACGTGTTCCTCTCCATACTTCCTCATCCCAATACCATTCAACTTCTTCGTACTCTGCGGGCTTATAACCATCTTCAACATCATTTATGTAGAACTGACCTGTAGTAGGATCAATTCCTTCAACAATACCTACTTTCTTTTGAGATACCCACCATACATTAAAGTATTCAATTTCAGGAAAGATGTTTTGTGGACCTTCATTTTTACCAGTTCCGTTATCAACATCAGAAACCATTAGTGTTCCCTCTGCGTTTTCTCCATTTGAAGACTCTATTTCAGCAATAACTTTTTTTCCATATTTATCCTGAAGTGCTGATCCATACCGGCGAAGAATATGAGTATGGGTAGTCGAACGTCTTCTCATTGCCCAAGAGCCATCTTCTATAAACTCTATTTCCTGATCAGGATCAAATGAAATCTGAAGGTTATCCGGAAAGTCAATGAAAAGTTCATCATCAATCAACTCAACAACAACTGTGACCATCCCATCAATAAGAAATCCCTTGAATGCTTTCTTAAGTTTGTAATTGAGATTCTTGCTGTATCGAAGATAGTTTAGCGAATGCTGTCCGCGTATTGTACGCTCATCACTATATGACTTTGAAAACTCTTCAGCAAATTCTTCATAATCAATTTCTTTACCGGAACCCTGTTGTTTGAGTTCACGCATGAATTCTTTATAAATGGCTTGCTTAAATTTTTCAAAAAGCTTTTCTCTGTATTTTGAAACAACATCATCATTGGAAGAAGTAACAGAATCAGATATCGGACGCTTTTGTTTTTCACCAGTCAGTATATCAACAAGAGGCTTTACAATATTGTAATTGGTAATATTAGGCATGTTTTCCCTGTCTTTACCAAATGGTTTTAAAACATCTTCATAATTACTGTCATTAATAACCCCATCATAAAGATCTCTAAATGATTTTCTTGCGCGTTTGCTCGAACTGTCATGGTTAGAAGCCATTTCAATTATAGCATCAACACATTGTTCTTTCCATTGTTTATCTTTTTGAGAAGAAGTTTTTTGTTGTGAAGGTAAGCTGTTAAGACTGCTCATCGGGAAACACCGTGGTATATACTTTTAAAGAATTCATCTTGTTTTTTTTCTTCTTCTGCATTTTCTCTCATTGGCTTAAACTGAAGTTCTTTCATATAGAACATAGCAATAATCAGTGAGGATACTCTATCGAAATTACCGCTTTCATTGTATTTAATCAATTCTTCAAGTAAACCAACATCATAAATAAATTCATAACGCAAGATTTCATTGTCATTCATGTCATAAGCAACCGGTTCAAGCAACCAGTCTCTCATATAAATCAACGCTTCTCTCTTACGATCTTGAGTAGCGTGCATACCAAATTTTCTGCGAACTTTTGATTTAAGTTCTTCTTTATAATCAAACTCAAACTCTCCTTCAAGCTTATGAAGCTGCTTGGTGGCACGCGCATGAGCAATTGTATTACCACGATCATTTTCAAATCCTATCTTACAATTATAATATTCAGCAAGCAAGAAAAGAGTTTTATTAAAATCAGCAAGTTTATCAGGACGACCTACATAGCTTGCAACCGGGAGACTGTGATAAGTGGGCGAGTAAGGAGTAGAACGTTTAAACACATATGCTGACCCCACACTCGTTTTATCTTCAGCATCTTCAATCGCATAAGGATCAAGCGATATAAAATACATGTTGTCATAAGGACGCGTAGTTTGAGGATTTATGATAGCTTTCTCCCAAACTCTTACAGCACCTTCAAGATTATCATTGTCTTTATGAGGATAATGGTCAAGAGGTTTAAGATCTAAATCAATTTTGAAATGAACGTCTCCATCTTTTTTATAGAGTTTCCCGCATGTACTCATATTGTCAAGCTTTTCAGCTATAACGTATGCTTTTTGCTGAGAGAGTTCGAGCGTAGGAAGAATATTCTTTCTTGTCTCCATTAATGCTTCCGCAGGAGTAAATGGCTTCTCTGCCACATACTGACTATATGCTTCCTGAGAACTTTGTTTTTTCTTTTCTCGTATCTTCTCTTCAGACTCTTTGGCAAGATAAAGATCAGAGTTCCCATCTTCATCCATGTAGCCAACTTTGTTTTTATGAATCGGAACAAAGTACCCGCAATACGTATTCTCAAGACCTTCTTCCCATTGGTTATATACAGGAAGTATTTGATAGGCTTCAGGCTTTCTAAATAATTCTTCAAGACCAACCATGTCAAATCCACCTGAACCACCGGTTCCAAAAGCAATCATTATACCTACAGTATAATCACCATCTTCAGCAGTAGAGGCTGCAATCGACCATGATTTTATCAAGTCTTTAAACTTACCAGCTTCTTCCCATAATGTAAGTTTGGAAGAACCACCACGAGACTTATCAGGGTTATTATGAAAACCAACACCACGTATCGAATTCAATCTTCCCGCATCAATCTCTTTACCATCTACAACTTTTGTATAACCAGCTTGCTTATACAAATTTTGATCAATAAGGAAAGGCTGACCCCACGGGCAATGTTCATTATTATGATAAACTCCAACCCATGTCTTGTCTAAAAGTGCATCACCAAACAGATAATCTTCATCATAAGCAAACGCGTTATTCATTGTGTTGCGTAACAAATGAAAATTTCGAGTAAGCATTGCAGCACCTTTATACGAAAATCCTTTACGTCGGGCTTTGACACATACAAGATGTTGACCACCAATCTCCACATATTCAGGAGCAACATCAACTCCAAGGTTAAGTGTCTTGTACTTTTCAATTTTCATTCCGAATTCAGCAATATGAGTAAGCCAAAACCAATCATAATCTCCATCCCAGAAGGCAGGAAACTCTTTGACCTTCTTTGCAGATTTCATTGACTTTCCTTTGACAATAGTACGCTGTATTGGAAAGAAATTAAGATACCAGTAATGATATCCTGTAATCTTTTGACCACCTATCGAGTATCCTTCAATGCATCGTCTTTTCTGCTCTACCCAGTAATCGTACCAATCTTTTGTACCCCGCGGAGCATCATTATAAAACCCACCATCATTAAATCCTCCTGAAGAGCGAAACTGATTGGCGGCTGGGGAGAAAAGATTAGTATTTACCAGCATTTATTCTATTATTTGCCAGTCATCTGATAACATGTCTGTGTTTGAGAAGCAAGCCAACCGGTAAGAACTTTCTTATCTGCTGTCCACATGCGAATAGACCCATATGTATCAAACGTACTTTTCCCTGTTTCACTTTCAATAACTTCACGAAGATTAGGATCGTTAATTACTTTTGTGGGAATATTATCGTTTGCAGGAAGCAGGAACAAAAACATGTTTTTTCCATTCCATCCTTTACGTGCAACGCGCTTACCCTTCTTTAAAGCCTCAAGAGCCAATCCGAATGAAAGACCAGTTGTTTTACGATAAGCATCATCGAATTCTTTCTTAGGACTCCATGAAATATATCCTTCATGGTTTGGATGTACTTTGTTATCACTGTTTAGATATTCTACCAAGTATCCTTTATCAGATGGATCTTCATCTTCCGGTATTACCCAACCTCTATAATTGTTGTATTCTCCGCGAGTCATTGGAGTTGCTTTAATAAGCTTTGTTCCAATGTATTCTTTCATGTCATTATTCTTTATCATTGTCCTTTATTTATTAGTTCGATTACTTCTTCGGGTGTTTCTCGGCATGTAACTCCAAACTCAGCATTAAATGTAGAAATATGGGTAGTTCCACTCTTGTTGATGTATATCTCAAAAATATTATTCACATTAACATATATGGGTTTCCATTCAAAAAGCTCAAATGAGTTATCAACATTGATACCCATTGATTCAAAATTCGGTCTTTCATCATCTTGATAAAATGCACCATGAATTTTAATAAACTGAACCATACTTAATCATTAAATTCGTTAATAACAACTCCTCTACGAAGCTTTTCTTGTGAGACTTCTTCTTCATTACGAACTTTCTTTTCAAGCTTCGATATCTCATCTGCTGCATTGGAAAGTTCCTTCATCGTACTCAATACATCTTTGGGTTTATACACCGCACTCCCTGAATTTGTACGCTCATTAAAGTCAACAGTATCAAAAAATGTTTTAATCCTGTGGAGAAGGCTTTGAGCTGAATCCAGAGAGCGAGTTAATGGTGTATGGGATAATACTTTATACTTTTCAAGAGCATCACAAAAAGCTTTTGATTCAACAATTTTATGATCACTATTAAGAACATCCTCAACAACCTTTGTAACCCTCATATCTTCATTGTACTGAGAATATGAAGAAAGAGGATTAACAAGATGATACATTGCGGTTAAACACTCAAGATGTTTAGAATGGTTCAATATAGCTTCAAAAGCCTTGATTTTTACAAGGTATGGTGAAACAGTAAGCTTTTTTGTCTTGATATCGTATTCAAGCATTACTCGATAATTCCTTTGGTTTCTCTTTCCAAACGCTGTACAGCAAATACAGAACTCTCATGAAAAACCACAAGCCGTCCTTCATTGGTAACAATCTCCATTGGTTGCGATCCGGGAATAAGATATACGACATCCCCCACCTCAAAACGTTCCGAGGAAGACAAAACAAGTCTCATATCACTCTTTGCATTTTTCATTTGAGAGGTATCAATCATCTTACTGATATCCTGTATTCTCATTGCTACATAACCGGGAGCAAGGATATGGGTTTTAATCGGTAACTTACTTCTGTTGGGATCAATTTTTACTCTATCCATAATACTATTGAGGTGTTAAAATTATATTTCCATTTCTTGTGAACATCTTTACACGATATTGATATCCAAACAATTCAATCTCTTCCCCAGAGACTAACTTACGTACCTGATTAACCGGCTTATTCTCATCGACTGGCTCAGCGATCTTAGCTAACTTGTTTTTAGCCTCGCTTTCAAGGATTGTTTTTGTTGGGTCGGGAAGAGGTTGATTTCCCTCATCATTTCTATTTTCCATCTTCTTCTTTAGCTTTGTTCTTGGTTTGCCTGTCAACTTTACGCTGCAGGAATTCACTTACTTCAAACTTTCCGAGATACCGGACATGAGAAGTTTCTTTTCGCTTCATTGCCTCTGCTGTAGCATGAAACTGAGACTTAACAGCTTTCTCAACTTCATTAATCTCAAGTCCATACTTCAAGGCAATAGAACGTATAATTTCATCCTTTGTTTGTCTAACTTCACTCATCTGCCCATAAGAAATCAAAGGTTATACTATCAACCCTATTAATTATCTTACGAATCACATAATGGAATTGATACTTAGGGTCTTTATTCTCCTGATTAATTACTTGTTTAGACTTGAGCTTGGCAATGTAGGTATTTAAAAACACATAGTCGGACTTACCCATCTCATTTGCTATCTGTTTTTTACTGTCAGTAGAAAAGGCATAACTACCAGTATTCATTTCATATTCAATAAACCGAACAAGAATATCTATTTCTGTATCAGTTAAATTAAACATACCGTTCAGCAATCGTATGGCTTTTGGAACGGTTGCATTCTTAAATTGTAGTTTCATTTCTTCTTCCGGGTTGAAACTGTTAATAAATCTTTAACAGAAGATATACTCTTCTTATATAGAAGTCAAGCATATAATCCACGGGGTCTATTTAACCCCCCCCCACTCTATTATCCCCCCCCTACATACATAATTCGGGTACTTTTATGAGACGAGGACCACCTTGAGTAAATCCCCCATCAGGTTCGGACATTCAAACTATCCCCCCTAATATATTCAAAGAGGTTACAAAATGAACGAACTTTTTAAGCAACTCAAAAATGAATACAAAGTTTCTGATCCTGAAACACAATTTGAGAAAATGCCGAAAGGCGACTTCGTATCCGTAAATACCACGGACAACGAAGGAAACGAGGTATTTCTTGTTGCGCATAAATCAGCAATAAGAATGTTGTTTGGTCTTGAAGAAGTACCAGACGATAGAACACTCAAATTGGTCGACAAAGGACCAAAACTTGATTCAAATGATCGTGAATACCGAAAGGTAGTTCTCGGTGATTTCACGGATCGCAAGAGCTTGAAAGAACTCGACTGGCTCAATTAGTCTCACACAAATCTCTCTCGTGCCACCAAAGGCATGAGAGATTTGTGATTATAATTGTTAACGATTTAAATAAGGTAGAGGAGAGTAATTTCTCCTGTTTGCTATTATAATTGTTAACGAAATTATGTTAGAAATCATGTTAGAAATCGTGCATTTATTGCTCTAAAACCTAACGTAATTGACAACTCATAAGCTATTGTTTATTAAATGTTTAACTTGTGGTTGTTAATAGATGATTAGCCCTGTCAAGTACTATTTACCCTTCATTTACCAATAGGGTAAAATAGATTGATTTATTGAATTATAACACTAACCAACAAATTGAGGATTAATAAATTACATTCTATTGAAACTATTTGTATTTATTTACGAGATGTAGAGAATCCCTAAGAAATTAATCTTACATGATTCTCTTGGGTTGATGTGTTTTAGTGGACCAGTTCATTCCATGTACCCTTATCCACTATTATTCATCAACTATTCGTGTCAATATCGGTGAAAACTCAGCATCTATGTACAATCGTGATGCTTACAAACCGACTTCTACAATGGTGATTGTCGTGGGTTTCACGCTCTTTCCATCGGGATCAACTCGTTCCCTGTTGAGTTGCTGACAGATTTAAGGTAAGGCATTACTCATGCGATAGCAATATGTATGAGATATGTAATTACATAAAAGATATGTATGATACATGTATAAATGGACAATATAGCACTTGTTTAATTACACATAGATTATACATATAAAGAATAGATTAGCGAAACTACCATGATGGGGAGATATACCCACATGTAGTGAGAAACAAAGGGATTGAGGAATATTAGTACTCTTCCGGAAGACTCGGAGTTTTTAGTTGTTTTTCTTGTCAACAGAATAAAACAACAAATTGCGTTTCTACAATAATAACGTTGATCACGATAAGAAATATGTTATTAAGAAAACATTGGAATTTTATACAAAAGAGGTACAATCATGATTTATGAATTAGTAGTATTCACATTAATAACATTGATTGCATATTTTGCAGTCATATTTTTCATCAACAAAACAGTTCATCAGAATGGCGAACCGCAAATTGATGAATCATCATACGATTTTAAAAGTCGTATTAATAAGAAGATTAACCAATACGAAAAGATTGCTACTGTTCAAGCGGTAGTAATTTATGTAATCTATTGTTTACACATCATTGTAACAATGTGGTCTTTTACAATGCTTTCATCATATACAACGGGTGTTATAGGAGCTATCTTTGGTACAATTGCAATTGTGTTAGGATTATATTTTAGACAAGAATACAAAGCTAAAAGACCATGAATATGGAATTGTTATCCGCAGCAAGCCTTGTAATAGGCTTGCTGATTGCACTCTTTATAGAGTCTTTTGAATCATCTAAAATAAGAAAAATAGCTCTTGCTATAATGATTGTGTTTATCACAATTGGAGTAGTAATGGCATTATTACTAAACATATAGAAATTTTTATGCTGGCAGCTAACGAAATTGAAGTAAGAAATGGAATTCACATTATGTTCAATAATGATGGTTCTACAACTGTATTCAACGACAATACAGGAGTAGTCATTGAGAAAAACATAAGAGGTGAGGTTTTATTTCAAGAATCAGATAATGTGTATGTATCAGCTGTTCGCGGTATGATACAGTATGGAATGAATAACTTTGTCAAAGCGCCATTGCTTGACATTGATTTGTTCATCAACCCGATAATTCCAAATATGAGGGCTTTATAATGAAAACAAAAGAAGAAATCTACGAGGCTCTTGATGAGCTTCGTAGAAAAGAAGAAGAATTAGAGATTGTAACAGGTTTACTTGAAAAAGCATCAAGTGAAACTAATGAAAACGATTTATCAGTTTGTCTTTATGGACAAGCTGATACACTTCAACTATCTATTGAACAAGCATTGTTCGGAAAAGATTCTAAAGGATCATCAATTAGAATTAATGTTAGATTTAATGAGTTTATTGCAATTGGGCAAATAGTAAAAGATCAACTGGAAATTGAAATTGACAAGCTTAATAAAAAACTTAAAACTGTACTTAATATATATTAAGTCAGTAAAAAAAAAGAATTCTTGTCGGTTTTTTATTATTTTTAATCAAATGGGGATGTGTGTAATTGGCATCGACATTACGTAGTCGTTATAATTATCAACATGACATCTTGGAAAGACAAGAATGTCAATGCAAATGACACTAAAAAAGAAGCATCTATATTTAATCTGTTCGGAGCAACAAAAGTTGTTGCTGCCTAAAATAGGATTAAATATCAGGGTTTAGCCTAACCTTGTTACCCAATAGGCGATACCACAAGAGTTATTGGCTATACCAATTATCTAACCAAATAACATTAACATGTTGTTTGATAGTAACATGAGGAGGCATCCTTTATATGCAAAATTGTTGTAACCGAGTAATTATAATAGAACGATGATGGACCGGGGTTCGACTCCCCGCATCTCCACAATTAGTAACAAGTAGCTTAAAATTAAATGCTATCGTAACAGTTAAAAAAGAATGTCATTGTAGTGAGACAACAATGAAATATATAGTGAAAAAGCATGTATATGTGGGTAAGTATTTAAATTAAAATCACTTTACCTCAAAGAACGAAGCCTATTGCCTTGACTGGTAGTAGGCTTTTTTATTTTAATCAAAAAGGAGTAGTTATCATTACAATGAATTGTATTATGAGCAAAAAATTACCGTTGGAACATAGGCTTACAGCAGTAGAGAAACAAGAGCTATTGCGAGAAAATGCAGGTAACAATTATTCATATTGGTGTCTTTTAAATGAACGTCTGCATTATCACACAACAGTTTATGATTTGCTAACCCAATCACACCTATTCTTTTTAAACTATAACCAAAGGCTATTGAGGAGTAACCTTAACGGGTGGAACGGATAAATCCCTTTAGTCTTTGGTTTTTTATTAACCTAATCAAAATACCTATGGAAATAACAGAATCGTACTGTGTAGTACGAAATCGTGAAACAGGTGATCGCTCACGATTCTTCAAAAAGTTCAGTACTGCAAATGATCGTACTGGAAAGGATAATACAGTCATGACTCGTACTATGTATGAGCAAACATATGACGCTGTAGATCCAAAAGATCCCAATCATAAACAAAACAACTTATCATAAAACTAATAACGATTATGAAAACTGCAAAAGTAGCAAACATCGTAGGAATCAAACCAACCAAAAGTCCTAAAAAAGTTCAATTACATTTCACGCAAGAAATTCAGAAAGTAAAAATTTCTGCATTACAACTTGCTAATGAAGATGATGAGCGTTTTGGATCAATTAAGCCACAACATGCTTGGATGAATTTTGAAGTATCGAATGCGAGAAAGCTTTTTCCTTTTTTAAATGAGGACATTGACTTTGTTGAAGAAAACGCAGATGAGTTACTCAAAGAAAATGAAGAACATTCTCTTGGGTTTAAGTATCAGGCAGTAGCTACTCATGGTGGCAACAAATACCGGTTTAATATCCGTATTGTTGAAACAACTGAGATCAGTAAAAACAATGCTGAATGGCAAATTGCTAATCTTGATCGTGTCTTTAAGCAGAACGGTGAAGGTGATTATTGTGTCACTGAAGAAGGGTTTGGTATTATTACTAACAAATTAATCGAAGTAGGAGATGTTGATCACCAGTATATTTCTCATGCTGGCTTTACAACTGAGTATGAAGATTTACTATACCATTATGACGGTATGGTGTGTAAAGGATCAAATGTTGAAGTTGTCGAAGAGGCAATGGAAACAAATTCTCCTGTCATTGCCTGATAAGGCTTGATTTACGTTGGGGAGGCAGGTAAGCTGCTTCCTCATTTTATTTTGAATGTTAATTGTTAGAACTATGTCTGAAGTAATAGATACCAAAAATACCCAAATGACTGTTTACAAATATCAGAACAAAACGGTTCCAATGAGTGAAATGCGTAGTGAAGAGAAACTTGCTGCAATGATTAGTTTGTTGAATCGTGCTGAAAAAGCCGGTCAGAAAATGAATGAAGCAATTACAGATAAAAGACGAGCTGAAAAGCAGATTGAGATTCAAGATTCTCGTATTGTCACATTCAATACGTTAATGGAAAATCTTCGTCATTTTCTCGAAAGAGATGATGATATTACTGTTACCGATAATATGTCGGTTAAAGAGCTTCATGATATAAGACAGAAAATACTTGAAAATTGGAAACACCGAGTTACTGCATAAATTTTATGCATAACTTGATTTAGTGTAAAGAAATTCATTATATTCTTTCTGTGTCAACATTAGTCTTGAAGGCTTAATTGTTTTTGAGGTTTGAGCCGGAGGTGAAATACCCTCTGGCTTTTTTTATTCATGTATAATTTATATATAGAAATATGGAATCAAACAATGATGTAACTAACAGAAAACTATGGGTTTATGATTTAGAACAACTTGTAAATTTCCATAGTGGAGTATTTATTAACGTTGATACTGATGAGATTAAAGTATTTTATTTACATGATAGCGTTACTACATTAAAAAATATACAAGACTATAAAGAATTTTTACTTAATGAAGTAAAAGGGCTTATTGGATTCAATAGTAAAGGATATGATTCATTTCTTATTGACAAAATATTAACAGCTAAAAATTTCTTCTCCGTCTCCCACCTTATATCAATGTTGTATAAAGAGGGTAATCGCGTTATTCAAGAAAATGTTACTAATTGGAAACCTCTTATTCCGGATCAAGATTTGTTTCGGATGATGCATTTCAATAATAAAGCTCGTTCTACAAGTTTAAAAGCTCTTCAAGTAGCTATGAAGTGGTATAATGTACAAGATATGCCTATTCATCATTCAACTTCTGTTACAGAAGATATGATTGATGACATATTGAGTTACAACAAAAATGATACGTTATCAACTCGTCAGTTCTATACTGAAGTACATGATCTTATTGATTTAAGAAGACAACTTTCTCATAAATACAACAAAGATTTATTTAGTGCTGATGATCCTAAGATGGGAACAGAGATTTTCATGTATTATCTCTCTCGACATTTAGGTATTCCAGAGTATAAACTCAGGAAAATGCAGACGCGCAGGCTTACTGTTGATTTAAAAGATTGCGTGATTGATGGACTCAGATATAATTCTGATAAAATGAATCGTGAAATCATTGATTATTATAGCAATATGGTTATTACAACTAATGTTAATAACCCTAAAGCTAAACCTACTTCAGTTGCTAAAGACGTTGTGTATAAGGGATTCAAATATAGCTTTGGCGCAGGAGGAATACATGGTGGTAAGCGTGGAATATTTGAAGCTGATGACAATCATATTATCAGAACAGTAGATGTTGAATCATATTATCCAAACCTTTCTATTAAAAATGGATTTTATCCTGAACATCTTGGTAAACGATTTTGTGATGTTTATGAAAGCATTTTTGAAGAGCGTAAGCTTTATCCAAAGAAAACACATTTTGCATTTAACTATGCTTATAAAATTGCTCTTAACGGAACATTTGGAAAGAGTGGTGATCAATATTCTCCTTTCTTAGATCATAAATTTCTATATCAAATTACCATTAATGGTCAAATACTATTAACTATGCTTTCTGAACGACTTCAGGATGCTGGGTTTGAAATGATTATGATCAATACAGATGGTATGGAATTTAAAATTCTAAAAAACAGAGTTGAGCTATTTGATAACATTTGTAAAGAATGGGAAAAAGAAACTAAGCTCAATCTTGAATATGATGAGTACAAAGCACTCTATATTCGCGATGTTAATAATTACATTGGTTTGTTTAGTAATGACAGTGTTAAGCTTAAAGGTGATTTTGAAATAGATAAACAATGGCACAAAGACCCATCATTCAGAATTGTACCTATTGCTGTTAAAGAATATTTCGTTAATAAGCGATCTATTGAACGTGTTATTACTGGTCAACCTTTTGAATTTATCAATGATGATGAAAAAGAGACTACTGATCATTTTGATTATATGGGTAGATATAAAGGAACCAAAAAGTTTACAGTGATCCTCAATGAAATTGAAAATAATAGCATGTCTGAAATAAAATTAAGTAAAACAGTTCGCTATTACATTACCAAACGATCAAAAACACTTTACAAAGTATCAGATAAATCACGTATAGCTATTGAATCTGGTTGGAATACTCAACCTATGAATTTATATGATCCTAAGCATGATTTTAAATTCGATCTAAAGTATTATCGAAAAGCAGCGAGAAAGCTGATTGAAACAATTGAAATTGAACACCGACAACAACGATTATTATGAGAGATGAAAACGATACGATTATTATGAGAAATGAAACCGATTAGTAAAATAATCAATGCAATAGGTTCAAGTTTTGATAAAAAACGATTTTCACGACAAGTTGAAAATTTTACTGCTTGGAAAGATGCTGGTTATGAAGGAACTATAGTTGGAGCTACTGGTTATGGTAAATCAATGGTAGGTATGTTAGCTGTTCGACATATGTTTAAGCAATTTCTAACGCAAGATGTATTAATAGTTGTTCCAAGTAATTTTTTACTTGAGCAATGGAAAAAACATCTTAAAGAACATGAACTTGAGAACGTAAGAGTAATGACCATTCAGGCGTTAATTCGTACTACGGAAAAGGCGACATTACTTGTACTTGATGAAATCCACCGGTATAAAGCGGAGGAATTCGGTAAAGTATATGATCGCGTATCTTACCAATACGTTCTCGGATTAACAGCTACTCTTGACACTTCTGATCCTAAATATGATATCATCAAATGGAAATCTCCTGTTGTTGATACTGTTACAGTTGAAGAGTGTCATGAGAATGGCTGGATATCAGATTACATTGTTATGGTCATGCCATTAAAACTGCAAATGAAAGAACAACAAAAATATGATGAATATCATCGTAAGTTTGTACGATTCTTCGGACAGTTTGGTCATGATTTTAACATGATGAAACGAGCATTAAATCCAAAATACCGAAAAGGTATAGCTCGAAAACTTAGATGGACTGAAGACCGAGTTGCAATAGCAGCTTCAAATGGTTTTAGGTTTATGGGAAAACGAAGGGAAGTTGTTGAAGAAGCCAGTAACAAAGTTGCTATGGCTGACAAAATACTAAGTCACTTTACTGATAGGAAAATTGTAACGTTTAGTAAAAAGACCTATACAGCAAATCAGCTTTCACAAAGTGAAGGAAGAGCAGCATATCACTCAAAATTACCTACACTTATTATTGATAAGAAAACTGGTAAACAAGTCGGAGAAAAGCTTGAAACAGAAGGACGAGCGATGTATATCGTAAACGGTTTACCGGTATCAGCAAAAAAACTTGATCTTAAAAAGTATGAGCGAATATCAGCTAAGCGTCAACTTGATCAAATCATTAAAGATTTTGAACAAGGTAAATACTATGCTCTTAACACAGCACAGGCAATTGATGAAGGAGCTGATATTGAAATGATTGATTTCCTTCTTACAATAAGTGGAGATTCTTCTTATCGCAGAGCTACACAGCGTAGAGGACGCGGTACGCGTAAGTATGGTGATAAGGTGACTATAGACCTTCACTTATACCTTGAAGACACTCCTGACGAGAAATGGTTAAACTCACGACTCGATGGAGTAGGTAATATTCAAATGGTACATTCAATATCCGAGATCGAAGATGCGTTGACACAGAAATTTGTCACGTAATTTAATAACTAATATGATAGAACACCCCGGAAAGTATGTAAACTTTCTAATTGATCACAAGATTACAGAACGTCAGTTTCTCTTGTGTTATTTGCTCTACACAGATGGAGTAAAACGTCTTCCTGATGGCAGATTTAAGTACATTGATAAAAAAAGAGCAGAGCAATCAAACCCTATTGCAAATATGTATCGCTTTATAGATTATTGCAATAAAGAATTTGATGAACCTGCTTGGTCTAATGAAGATCTTGATGTGCTTATTAAACGTGGATTTGTTGAACGTCATGGTAATAGCAAATCTCCTGATATGCTTAAACTTACTGATAAGTTCATTGATTCACTATTTGCCACAGATACTGAATTTGAGCAGTTTTGGGATAGTTACCCGTCACACATTGATAACTTCACCCACCATAGCGGTCCTTCTATACCATTAAAAGTGACAGATAAAGAAAAACTTGAAAATAGGTTTTTGAAAATTGTCAGGACAAAACAGGCGTTCGCTGAATTGATGGGAATGCTCGAATGGGCAAAAGAAAACAATCAAATTAATATGAACATTGAAAATTATTTGACCAGTGAGCAATGGAAAGAAACAAGAAAACTCAAAGAAAAGTATCAAGAAAAATCAGGATTTCTTGGATCAGACGAATTATGAGTTAGAAACATATCAGTTTACTCATATATCTGATGCTTACGATAGTGCTGTCAATCGAATTGATGCATATCGAAGAGGGGAAATTAAACCTCTCCATGTTGGATTTCCACGATTAACAAAAGGTCTTGGTGGTGGGGTGCATGAATCGACGATTTATGTAATAGGAGGAAGACCGGGAACAGGTAAATCAACTATTTGTAATCGCATATTGTTTAATATATGTGATTGTAATGATGATCAAGATTTTATGATCTTGTACTGGAACTTTGAGATGCCAAACTGGCAACAAGTTTTTAGAGAGATTTCAGCTAAACAAGGCTACACTATGGATGATTTGCGAAGTGCGGAACACCGTATTGCAGTTGAAGAAATGGCTAAAATTCGATCTATGAAAGACTTGTTTTCAAGTTATCCTCTTTATTTTAATAACTCTCCACGAAGCGCTGAGTTCATAGAAAATGCAACAAAGAAAATTTACATTGCAGAAAAAAAGAAAAATCCGAAGATCAAGCTTATCAATGTATTTGATCATTCAAGGTTAATTACTTCATCTAACGAAAGAGATGAAGAAAAACGCATTACTAAATTATTCTCTATGTCTCATGGTCTTAAAATAGACTATGGTATATCATCAATAATTCTTTCCCAGCTTAATCGTAACATTGAAAATACTAACAGAATAACAAACCTTGGACCAGTTCCTCAAGGATCTGATTTCTTTGGTGCTGATTCTGTACAACAGTATGCCAATGTTGCTATGATTATCCAGTCTCCTGATATGTATCAGGGTCTTGGTTCTTATATGGGTATTCCTCGCAAAATATTTGAAGGAAAAGCTTTTTTACACATTGTTAAAAACCGTGATGGAAGTCTCGGATGGATAACATACAAGAAGCAATTTCAGAATTATCAAGTGGAAGAATACTCAAAAAAAGAATGGAAAGAATTAGTGAAACAGGGGTAACTTTTGTATATTATTCATCCTTTCTAATCAATAAAAATAATACTTTATGGCAAGAGGATTACTTACAATTGGACTAACTGGAACAGGCAAAACACACGCTACTCAGTTCCTTGATCCGAATGAAACATACTTCATAAATTGCGCGAATAAAGACCTTCCATTTAGAGGTTCACGCAAGATGTATAATGTCGACAAGAAAAATTATGCATCTATAATTGAGTCGGAAAAAATTGAGCAGTTCATTATTACTATATCTAAAAAGGCAACACATGTAAAAGTTATTGTTGTAGATGATGCTCAATATATCATGGCAGATGAGTTTGTCGAAAAAGCCTTGGAAAAAGGATATGATAAATTTACCATGATGGCAAAGCATATGTATGATATCATGTCTCCAAGATTTCTTAAAAGTCTTCGTGATGATCTGACTATTATCTATTTGTCTCACAGTGAAGAGACAAAAGATGGTACGAAGATGAAGACGATTGGGAAAATGTTGGATGAAAAGGTAACTCTTGAAGGGTTATTTACCGTGGTTCTCCATACACATGTGGAACATAAAGGTCCGGGAAAGCCAAGTACATACAAATTTCTCACAAATACCGATGGGTATTATATCGCAAAATCTCCGCAAGGAATGTTTGACGATATGCTTATCGACAACAACTTCAAGAATGTATTGAAAAAAATGGACGAGTATTACAACTCGTAAATTATACTTAAAACACACAAAACTCTCTTATTATTATGGGCTACAATTTCGATGCTCTCAAAAAAGTAGAAACATCAAACCCTCGTGGTGGAACTTCAAATTACGATCTGAAGTATTTCAAGAAGAACAATCAGTTTGCTGTCGGAACCGGCTTCTTTGAGGAAAACAATCTCGAAGACAAAGGAATGACACTATTCAACAGTCCAAATCCAAGCGATCCTGTGTTTATCGGTCTTGCTCCTGAAGAGGATTCAATCTTTCTGAAAAAGAAAGAAGGCGCTGAAAACAAAGGTCGTCGTGTTACGAATCGAATGCTGAGAAAAGCACTCGACAACGCCGGTATCAAAACTGTTGAAATGAAACTTGAAGCTGCCGGAGAACACGAAGATTACGAAATGTTCGTTGTTAAACCTGTTGAAGAATCGGGTTTGTACGAAGAAGATGAGTCTGAGGACGATGAAGATCTCACTGTAGAAGACGAGATTCTTACAGGCGACGAAGGGTAATCAACAAGCCGGTACAGGTATAATACTTGTACCGGTATTTTTTTTTCAAATTTAACATAATTGAATTCTATGGAAGGTTTTAATGACGATAAAGAAGTACTACAAGACGACGTAAAACTTTATACAGGTCTTGCAAAATGTGATGTAGTAGCTTTGAATCCAACAATGACGGAAGCTGAAAAACTCGGTATTTCGATGAACAAAGAACCGGTATATGCTGATCAGGATGATGAAGGCAATGCTCGTGTTCGACATGATGTATGGGTTCAGTTACCTACTGATACACCTACATTCACGAAAATTTCATTCTTTCTTACTGATAAACCTCGCAAATCAAAGAGTGAGAAGTTTCAGTGGAAAAATGAAAAAGGTCAGTTTGCATGGTCTGTTGAAGAAGCATCAAATAAATATGATTGGTTTTCCGATAAAGGAGAACGTAAAGCATATCCTGATGAAGAAGCTCTTGATAATTTCATGAGAATGTGGGGTAACGCAGATGCTAATGCATCATTCAATCATGATTATCGCAAAACATTCAATAAGGGAGAACCTATTGAGTTTGGTGATATTTTTGAATACATCAATACACGCATGTCTAACAACAAAATAGATGTGCTTTTGATTATTCAGAATGGTCAATATCAGGGAGTTTACAAAGGTAAGTTCGGACGCGGTAACGCCAAAAACGTTCGCATGTTTAATAGCTATCTCAAAAAGCAAAAAGAAAGCTCTGAGAAAAGCGGATATAGCTTTAACCTTGAGTTTCAAAACTCACTCAAGCTTCAAGAATATACTATTGATCCTGATCAAGTTTTTGAAACGGTTGATGAACAACCCGGCAAAGCAAAAAAAGGTGATAGCTTTAAAGATGATGAATTACCTTTTTAAATAGTCATCTCATTGTTATTATGAGGGGGTAACAAACCCCCTCTTTTATTATGACAATCGACGGATTTAATAAACAGTTGACACCTGAATCTGTTTTACGCCAAGTCTCTCAAAAACAGATCTTTGAGCATTATCTGGGAGCATCCATTTCTGAAAATTATAAAATACGGTCACCGTTTAGAAGTGATTCTAATCCATCATGTAGTTTTGCAAAACTTGGAAATGATTGGGTATTAAAAGATTTTTCAACAGGTGATTCTTGGAAGTGTTTTAAATTTGTTATGGATATGTTCGACATATCTTTCACTTCAGCTCTCAATAAGATTCATGAAGACATGAATTTGTTTGAAGTTCAACAACCGGTTATTACTGAGTTCAAACAATCAGAATATGTAAAAAGAACCAAACCGCGAATTGTTGTAACTACTCAAGAGTTCACAACTTTTGATCAAAAATATCTTTCTCAATATGGTATAACCAGAGAGCTTTGTAATAAATACAACGTGTATAGCATTAGAAATGCATGGATGAATAATCGTCATGTTGCTCAATACACGAAATCAACTCCGACTATTGGTTATTATTTTGGAACCGATGAAAAAGGTAATCATAAATGGAAACTCTATTTCTATACCTCCACCAAAAAACGATTCTTGACAAACACTAATCGCATTCAAGGTTGGGTGCAGATCCCCGATAGAGGAAATCATCTTGTTATTACCAAATCACTCAAAGATGTGATGGTCATTGACAAATTAGGATTTCCAACAATAGCTCCACAGGGAGAGAGTTTTGTATTTTACGATTACATTATTGATTCATTAAAACAACGATTTTCAACGATCCATGTACTTTATGACAACGATAAGGCAGGAAGAGAAAATGCTAAATTTTTAAAAGAAAAGTATGACCTGAATATCATTTTCCTCGATGAGGCAAAAGATATCAGTGACTTGGTAAAAGTAAAAGGAATTTTACATGCAAAAAAAACAATCCATAAATCCATTTATAGATCTTGAATTTATTCAAGAATTAGAAGTTCCGAAATACCCGCTTCGGATGCCTGTTACAAAAAGCAGGAACAAGCGATACTTTAGATTAAAGTACAGCAAAGTAAAGGGTGAAAAAATATGGAAGCCAAGACCGCTTCCAAAAAAACATCAACAAAAATTAAAAGCCGGTATCTATTCAGTAAATAAAGGATACCTCAGAGATGGTAATAACAATAAAGTTGTTGCAAATACCCGATCTCACGGCACTCCAAAGTATGAAGGGTATAGCGGTAATGATTTCAGTTCCGGAAATTACCATCCGTATCGAAGAAATGCTCTTGTAGCTTATCTTAAAGATTTCTATCGACCATTTGTACGGACTCTTGAAAAAATGCATGGTGATGTTCCAATACGAGTTGTAACCATCATGAAAACAACACTTGATCAAAATACTCAAGACGCTTCAAATTATTGGTTTTATTATAAATATTTTGAAGACTGTTTATTTGAAACAAACCATCCTGTAACAGGAAAAAGTATTGATCCAATTATACCCGATGACTCATTTGAATTTGTAAGTCAGCCGGGATCAGGTCCATTATTTGTACCTGTTAAAAAGCTCACACAACGAGCATTTATTTTTCAATTTTATAAAGATTTACGACATGAATACAGAACTGCTATCAGGTCTTAACCCTGAAGAATACAAAAATCCATTTGAACATCTTGATATCAAAAAAGAGCATCTTCCAATGCTTTCACTTACTTACTCAGATGAAGATGGTGAAAGTGTAGAAGTTATTGTTAGCAACCGGTATCGCGTGACTGATATTACAATGGAAGCATATAAAGCAATTCCCGCAGTACGTCAGTCAACACTCAAAGATGTATTTGATGATCCATCAAAAGTTGATAAAGAATACGATCAAAATAAAGGCATGGAGCTTGGAAGTTTGGTTGATTCTATTATTGCCGGTACATTCAAGGAAGATTATTTTGTTGGGGGGGAGACATCCGTTAGCGATACCATGAAAGCTATGATTGAGGAAGTATTTAATATTCAGAAACAACAAGCTTTTGTTGATAATTCTGAAATTCCTGATTACATGGAAGAAGCTACTATTATGCTTGCTCGTGATAAATTCCAATGGAACATGAACTGGGGAAAAGATACTATTGTCAAACATTTTAATTCGGGTTCCAATAAAGGAACACAAGACGGTTTGGACTATTATAATTTCCTGTTATTAGCTGATGGTAAAATAATAGTAAGTCAAGACAAACTTGATGTAGCTGAAGACCTGTCGAAATATATCAAAGATAATTATGGTAAAATTCTTGAGGATTCAGGTCGTCAAGTAGCATATGTTGGAGATGTACGTATCATATACAAGAAGAAAGAAGTAGAAATGACGCTTAAAGCGCTCATTGATATTGATGATGAAAGTAGAGTATACGATCTCAAAATTATAGGTCGTAGTCTTAATTTATTTGGTCCATCTTATTATCGCGGATATGGATATAAGTATCAAGATACTGTATATCATTTGCTAACCGGTAAACCATTTTATTTCATGTGTGTTTCCACCGCTTATCCTCAAGCTATGTTTTTACGTTCTCTTGATGAAGATGAGAATACTGGTCAACGATATTTTGGAAATATCATTTCTCATGTAAATGAAAGAGGGTATCATCAAATAGGTCTTGCTACGATGATAGCTGAATTCAAATACTATCAGAAAAACGGATTTACTATTCCAAGATCAGTACGAGATAATCCTGTCGGAACTATCTCAGAAAATGATGAGAAATATTCTCATTTAACATTCTTTAAAAAATGATAGCATTTAATGTACTCTCTAATGTTATAGGGGAGAAATGGGCTAAGCTCTTATACAAAGAGTTTAAAAAGTCCTATATGGTTAACTTGAGCGTTCTTCTTAAACGAGAACGCTCTCGTAATATCGTTTATCCTCCTCAAAAGGATGTTTTCAACGCTTATAAATTGACTCCTTATGACGATATTAAGATTTTGGTATTAGGACAAGATCCTTATCATCAACCAAATCAAGCACATGGACTTGCGTTTAGTGTTGCTGATCCATACATAACCACGCCTCCCCCATCACTCAGAAATATTATGAAAGAGGTTGAAAAAGACATAGGATTCAATATGAGTCTTACTGATCTTGACTTAACTCGTTGGGCAACACAGGGTGTATTTTTACTTAATACATCACTTACTGTTGTCAAAGGAAAACCTAACTCTCATAAAAATTTGGGATGGCTCAAGTTTACTGGCAAGACAATTGAGCTTGTTGCTAAAAAAGAAGAGTCTGTTGTATTTATGTTGTGGGGAAATAATGCAAAATCATACAAGCCTCTCATTGAAAATAATGCAGAAGCTGATCATTTAATTCTCACCTCTTCCCATCCTTCACCGTTTTCATATACGCGTGGATTTAAAGACTCAATGCATTTTAAAAAAGCAAATGAATTTCTTGAAAAACATGGAAAGAAACCTATTAACTGGATATGAAACTTATAACCTTTAAGCCATTTACAACAAATGATGGTGTACAGTATTTTCATGATGAAGAAGGAAACATATTCATGGAAAAGCCTGATAAAGAGCCAATAAACATTGGCAAGCTTCTTATGCTGCGTTCAGGCAGATCACTTCATCGCTGTTACATTAAACATGAAGAAGAAAGTCAACGATTCCGAAAACTTGATGCTTGGAGCATTAATGAGTCTATACTTCATTTGTGTGATATGATTTTTTACATCACTGAAAAAGACAAGTATAAAATTAGCAAAACATTTGCTTTGACAGCCGGTGTATTTCGAGAATATAAAGGAGAATCCAAACTTTACGTACCTGTTAGCTACTGGCAAAAACAATCTGAACTATGAAACAAGAAACAGTAACATATGATAGACAAAGCAACATAAGCCAAAATCAATCTATTGATATAAGTATTGATCCTAACAATATGATTCAGGCTTTTGAGGCATTCGTCAATTACAGTTATCCTTTAAAATCAATAATAAGAGAAATTACATCAAATTGTTTTGATGCCCATATTGCTATTGATATAGATCATCATGTTGAAATCAGATATAGTAAAACTGAATTTGGAAGAATGTTAATATTCAGAGATTTTGGTATTGGTCTTGATGAAGATCGGATGAATAACATATTCATCCACATGTTTCGATCAGACAAGCGAGAAAGCAATCGTTTGATTGGAACATTCGGAATGGGTTCTAAATCTCCGTTTGGTTATACTGATATGTTTTATGTTGAATCATGGGTTGAAGGAACACATTACCTTTACCAACTTGAAAAAACAGAACGTGGATTTGGTGTAACACCACTTGAAGAAAATCCTTATGATGGTGAGAGGCGAGGAACTGATATTAAAATTCCATTAAAAGATGAAACATCAGATGATGATCTTGTAAAAGCTATTAAAAGCGAACTCAGCTATTTCCATAATGTCATTTTTACCGATGATGAGTCGTTTTTGCGTCCTATGGCAATGGAAAAGTTTAATGAAATGACTATTTATGAAGATAGTGAGTTTAAGCATAGTACTGCTACAACACATACTAATCTTCATTTATCAATGGGTCCGGTATCATATCCTATTGACAGAAGTAGTTTTGATATCCCTGATGATCTTTGGAATACACCTATTGCTATACGCTTTGAAATAGGTGATCTTGATATTGTATGGAATAGAGAAAACATTAAATACAATAAAAAGAACATAACCACTATTCAATCCCGTATTGACAAACTTCATGAACGATTTGAGGAAGAATCAGCATCACTTTCTCCTTTAATTGACACTAAAAAAGATTTTGAAAAGCTACTTAATGCTGCGTTTACTAATTCAGTTATTGATATTAAACGTGATATACCATCTCACATTACCAAAGAGTATGTAGATAAAGTACTTTCTCAATATCCAAATAATATTTTCTTTAGTGAAGATTTTCTTTATCGGTATAATGATGTTGATAAAGGTGATAAAAAAGGTAAACCGTATAAATATCAAAATAATAGTCGCATACTTTATTCTGATGTAACGACATTTGTTGAAGAAAGCTATACGCGTAAATTACGATCTCCTAAAAATCATTATAGTAAAAAATATTTGGTTGGTGAGAATGAAAGTGTACCTAATTACATTCTTAAATGGTGTAGCTATAATGGTCATAAAGTTTTCAAGCTAAATACTAAACCAAGCTATAATGCAGAAGGGTCTATTAATGTATTACAAAAATCATTAATAGCTCATGTTAGCAATATTGGAGTAGATAAAGCTAAAGAGTTTATTAAACAATCAACAATTCCTATTCAAACACTCTTTGGAGTTGTTAATAAACCAAGTGGAAGAGAAAAGATTGCAAAACAATATGTGTATATACCGGTATTTAACTATAATCAAGATTATGCGAGACAAACTGTTGATGATACACTTGGTAGTAAAACACAAGTCATAATATGGATACCATATAATGTTAAGCATGATACTGAAACCAAGAATAAAATTGAAGATATTAGAAAATTTACCAATAAAGGTAACAGTTATGTATTTTCAAAAAATAGAACATGGTATAACCTTTATTCTATTTTTAGCTCTTCTCAAGATGTATATGAAATTGTAAAAGAAGCTTATCCTGAAATAGATGTTTATCAAATTGATGAATTTCTAATGGAAAATAAATACAGAATGCAAAATTGGTTTTTCAAACGATCAGTTAATACTGTTGATGATAACATGTCTTCCAATGTCAATAAGCGAAAAATGTATTCTGAAAATAAGAAGCATTTACCTTTTGATAAATTTTTTAAAGGTCGCATTGAAACAAAGCATTTTGATTGGTCACATCCTTTTTATCAGGGAATGATAAATCTTCATAATCATCAAGTATCTTATTATTCCGAGGTATATAATGAAATTATAAGAGAACCAGTTTTCGATATCATTGACGTAATGCCTCAAAAAGAAGGTTTTAAACAATATGATGAGCTTTATGAAAAAGGTATTATACCTTCATTCAGAAAAACCTATCTTAAAGCAAAACACAAACCTCAATCGAATAAAAAAGAAGAAGAATATGAGTATAAAGTACACATATCGTAAGCAAGATGATTATCTCGGTATTGCACCGAAGTTATCTGCTGTAATCAACGGAAAACATTTCCATATTGATCACCCTGATTACATTGAAAAAATCATGAAAGCTATTACCGAATACGAAAACGGTAGTAAATTTGATGAACAAGACATTCTCAATATTTTAACCTATGGTCGTTACATAACGTTCAAAGATGTTAAAGGAATCAGTGTTGAAAATGGTCATGTTTATCTTGAAGGTATTAAAATACCAATGCCTAAGCCTCTTGTGAATAAGCTTCAGGATGCTAATGACAAAAAGCAAATTGAGTCATTGAAAAACTTTTGGTTCAATTGCCTCCTCAACCCCAACAAACAAGCACGTATTGATTTCTACAAATATGTAGAAACATTCGGTGTTCCGATATCCGTACATGGATATGCAATTCTCTATAAAAGTGTTGCTTCTGTAAAAAATCGCGTTGATGATAAATTGGTTGAAAAAGCTAATCGCTTTATGGTCAAAAATGGTCTTGCTTCAACTGAAGTATTTATTGTTGACGGAGAGCCGGCAAGCATTCTTTCTGATGGGGTAGAAGGAGAGACGTTTGCAGAATATCTTGAATCTAACCCAACCCACAGTTACACATCTTTCCATAAAGGACCGTATGGTGGTAAAATCTCTATCGGCAAACCGGTAAAAATGCCAAGAGAAAAATGTGATCCTGATATCAATCAAGACTGTTCTTACGGTCTTCATGTAGGCTCGTACACGTATGTTAATGCATTTAACCGTCATTCAGAACGAGTTATTCTTGCATGTTACGTCAACCCTGCGGATATTGTCGCATTGCCTGAGTATGATCACTCTAAAATCAGAGTATCAGAATATACTCCGTATGCTGAGATGGCAACAGATGACAACGGAGACTGGGAAGAGATCAAGCAAGGATTTACTGAAGATGAGTATTTAAACTATGACAAGTCACGGTTTGAGAAAATCTTTAATGGTCTTAGCAATCTTGATGACCGTGATGATGAAGAAGAAGCTATTTATAAAGTACTCGAAAAACGAGTAAAAGCTTTCAACTAAATCTGTGTTCCCCTCTTTTTCCTTTTTTGTAACTTTTGGGAAGAAGAGGGGTTTTTTATTATGATTGATATCATAGAAGAACAGGATTTTATCGACAATCCTCAACGCGTTCTCAATAACGCTAAAAACAAAATATCCTCTCTTATAAAAGACGAAGATGGGAATATCACTACCATTCTAACCCATCATGAATCATTCACTGAATTATTAGCACAAGAAATTTTAAAATTATATGGAAAATGATAATAACTTAAGCGCTATGGAACCGCTTATTAGCTATGAGTTATTTGAAAAAATGTCAAAGACTGCTCACGAGGTAGCTAAAGCAAAAGGATGGTGGGATGATGTAACAGATATGGACTATCACCTCAAACGAGCTAAATTACTTGTTTATTCCGAATTGTTTGAAGCGTTTGAAGCAACGCGAAATGACAATTACGCTAACCCGGCTCAACTTAAATACGCTATGTCAAATGATGTAGAATATTTTCAAACATATTTTAGAGTAAACATTAAAGATACATTTGAAGATGAGCTTGCTGACACTGTTGTAAGAATATGGGATATTTCCGGTTATCTTTTTGATAAAACTACCGGACATACTCGTCAAACCTTTAAACCAAATAAAGGATTTATTTCAAAGAAACCATTCGCTTTAGAGAACTTTACGTTTGTTGAAATTCTCGATTATTTAAGAGGTCGTTCATATAATCCATGGGAGATTCTTTATTACATTGAGCGAATTTCTCAACTACGAAAGTTTGACATTGGAACTCACATTTTAACCAAAATGAAGTATAATGAAGGAAGAAAGCATAAGCATGGAAAATCGTTCTAATGGGAACGCAGCAAATCTTTATAAGATACTATTTAGTGATTACTTTGAGGATTTAACGTATTGCATGACAACAAAAAAAGAGCCTTTTACTTTAATACGACATGCAATACGCTCTTTTTTAGTTACAAATGTTAATATTCGTCGAAGCACTATTGGCAGAATTGAAAAATCACTTGGTGGTAATAAAATAAGCAATTCTGCTATAAGTAATAGTCTCGACTACCATTCAGCTAATATGGAGCTTTATGATGTTTATAAAATATCATATTTCACTGCTTTCAAAACGTATTACAGACTTGAAGATGTATCTGAAAGTACAGAAATGACAAATTGGACTGAAGCTATTAGAATAATTGAATCAAGTACAAGTACATACAAAGAGCTTATTGATCAATTATCTGATGTATTCAAACTTATCAAACTATGAACGAATTTACTCCACTCATAAAAGAAGAAATGAGAGAGTATCTTGATGAAATAGGAGATACTCGTCCATATTTAATTATGCCTTTTGGTAAATTAAAAGCTACATATGATTCAGTAGGACAAGAACTTTTTACTGAATTTATGAAAAAGTCACTTATTCAAACTGACAAAAAAGGTTTTGAATTTATTGAGAAACATGCCAAAGACAAAAACTGATTTCTCATCTCTCCATCCCCACCGAAAATATAAGCCCGACGACAATGAACCGGGTCATCTCGCCTCTAAAGAAGGTCATCATGTTATGGGAGACATTCAACATGATGATTGGCAACTTTGTGAAGTTTACAACGAAGTAGAAGGGTTCTATATAGGAACATGGGTAGCTTACTCTGAAGTAAAAAATGTTCTATTTCCTAAATCAAATACAAGAGTTCTTACTAAAGAAGAAATTTCATTTCTTAAAGAATCAGTAACTATAAAAACACCTGAATGGATTTATAATGATAGTAAAAATCTTTGATCAATGAAAAAATTAGATATCAGAAAAATATTTAAAGAGGAATTATGAAAGAGTTTGATTTAGAGATAATTGAAAAGATTGTAACATGGCAAAAGTCTGAAGTTACTGTTAAAGCTAATTCCAGAGAAGAAGCTGAAGAACTTGTATTTAAGAATGGTACAAGGGAGCTTGTTAATGGACCGGTTGAAGTAAATGACAGTGAAATTATGATTGAAGCATCTCGTGTACTTACTGAAAAAGAAAACTTTGCTCTTGAAGCAGTAGATCATGTAATGCATGGAATACCTGAATCAGATTATAAAAATGGTGAATATGCTACTCAAGAAATTATAAAATATCATGGAAAAGTATAACAAGATTGGGAAAATTTTAATAAAGAATCATGGATGAAATAATTAAACAAGTAAGTAAATCTGTAATAAAAGAATCAGAAAAAGAATTTCTTAAAGCTATAGATGAACTTTATGATAAGCAACGATTGATTCTTAATGAAGCTTTTCCTGATGGTGAAATAGGCGATAGACACTTTTATAAAACTGCAAAACTGTGGCACATCCATAATGAAAAAGGATTACGTCTTATAATAAGTGAAATAAAACATTCTTTTGAGGTGGGGAGGATGAAATTCACCTTTAATTACAAGATTATTGACCAATCTTAACAAATATCCTCGTAAGTTATTGAGCGCCAATCATTTATAGGTGGCTTATGAGGATTGATCCTAAGGCGATATCTCGACCTAAGCAATGGCATAATATGGCTAAATTTTAATCAAAAACTATTAATTGGTATAAAATCATGAATGTTTATACTGCAATAGGAGCAATGGCTCAAATTATTCACGCATTGCTACTGTCTGAATTTGGAAAAGATCGTTTCAAAAAAATAAAAGATATAGATAGATGTAATAGAACCATCAAACTTAAAGATGGTTCTGTTTATAAAATGAAATTGGAGAAATTATGAATATTGAAATAATACTTGATCAATTTGGAGTTGAAGTATGACTTGGCATGAAAAATGGATGGATGCTGCATATCAAATCGCAAAATGGAGCAAAGACCCATCTACTAAAGTAGGAGCTGTTATTGTAAATAGTGATAACAGAAGGTTATCTGAAGGATATAACGGTATTCCTGTTGGCGTTAAAGATCTCGAAATACGTAATGTTAGACCTGATAAATACCATTGGTATGAACATGCAGAGCGTAACGCGATTTACTCAGCAGCTCGTCTCGGTCATTCTGTTATGAATGGTATTATGTATGTCACGAGCTTTCCATGTAGTGATTGTGCAAGAGGTATTATTCAATCTGGCATAACTACGCTTATTTATGATCAAGATGATCTTAAAAGCAGAGAGCATTGGAATAAAAACATGGTTATTTCAACCAACATGCTCAAAGAAGCAAACATTAAAGTTATAAATTTTAAAAACTTATGATTACAGATTGGTTTGTACACAAAGAAAAGAATAGAAATATAATTACTGGTATAGATAAATTCGGCACTCTTGGTGATATAGCTTATTGTGAAGAATGGAATGAAGCTGTAACAATGTCTCAATCACAAAATATGCTTTTGTTATTAGAAAGTATTTCTAATAATAGCAAAAGTTTTGATAGTCTTACCGCTGAACAGCAAGGTCAACTAAATGCCATAATTCAAAAAATAAACCGATTATGGGGTATAGAGGATATTTAAAATGAATTACAGAGCTGAAAAAATACTCGAACAAGGATGCAGTAAGTTTGAAAGTTTATATCCTAATGTATTTGAATACATGGATAATAAAGACTTACTTGATGAAGCACTTGATGTAACATGGGATAGAGACTTTACAGAAGATTATGTTGTAGATGAACTTGAAATGTATGCAATGAATCATCTTGATGATGAGTATCTACCTGAAAAAGTGGTAGAAGAAGTAGATCAAATTTTTAAAAATGTAACATAACTAAATTATGAAAATTACAGTAATACATAGTGGCGATATCATATATGAAGACCTTCGCAGGTTAAAAACAAAAATTGAAACAGAAGATGGTGTAGAAAGTGCTTCATTTGGAGCAAGCGAACCGGAATATATGAATTTAAGTCATGATCTTCGTGATGCTTATAAGATTGAAAAAATGCTAAAAATGGCTTACGATGCAGGTAGTCGTGGTGAGGAATATCAATCTGAAAGCGTACAAGAACAAATAACAAATATGAATTAATTCAATGGTATCCTTCTTTACCTAAACAAATGAAAGAAGGTGATATTGTAAGAAAGATAGTAGATTCTACTCGTTATGTATGGGCGCTTTCGGAATTAGATGGATTACTGGTCCTCGTTACTATCTACTAAGGCTAAAAAACAAGCTTATACACACGCAAAGAAAACTGGACACAAACCTTTAAATTAAAAACAGACCCTTTCTTTTATTTTTTTGAGCGAGGGTAAAAGAACTAAAATTATGAAAAATGTAGGACCAAAAGTATCAATATCATTAAGTTGTTTTGATTGCATTCATTGTACTTCTAAAAGGTATAACTGCCAAGGTGATTCGGGAAGCGATGTTTATTGTGAACATCCAAATTTTGAAACAAAAAAACGTGTTGGAGATACTAATTGGCATACGCCCAATTTCTGTCCATTAAGAACTAAAGCGTTGGCAGAAAAAATAAAAGAAATCTCGATAAGCGAAAACTTTAATGAAAGCACTAACCCCAGCCATTAATTATACACGGTGTTGTAGGGTCGTTTTAATGCCCTACAACGTTTAGGGTATGGTGTCGCTTGAGGCACGAAAATGCATTATACATATTGTTGTGTGTAGTGCGAATTATTAACAGATAAAATTTGATAGAGTGAAAGATATAAACGGAATTGAAATAACAGAAGGGTGTGAATTACAATACAGTAGTTATACGCCAAGTGAG
>Ga0136556_1000222_pt1 | contig 39331 bp, 39 predicted proteins | sample AntRauTorckE6831_FD_104780 | JGI IMG/M metagenome (GOLD analysis project Ga0136556, IMG submission 104780) | Saline lake microbial communities from Rauer Islands, Antarctica - Metagenome Torckler E6 #831 | ecosystem: Environmental > Aquatic > Non-marine Saline and Alkaline > Saline | place... | reverse complement strand
TAGATCAGCAGTGCCAGCAAGACACCGTAATAAAGGCTCAACATCGAATAGGTTTGCTGATCGCTGGTCCACAGATTGTCCCGCTGCCAGAAGGTAACCGGCACTGTCAGGGTGCCCTCGGAGCGAACACTCAAGAAGAGCTGGTAATGGCTGTCGCCTGAGAGAGATACCGGAAACACCTGATTACGGTGACTGACGGGCTTCGAGGAAAAAGGCATCCGGTCACCGGACTGTTCATGAAGAATCAGTTCGTTGTCCCGGAAAAGGTAAAGATGCACTTCATCGAGCGAAGGATGCCCGACCTCCAGAAACCAGCTTAACGCTATCGCCTCGGCGGTCGAAAACTCAAGGGCCAGCCATATCTCATCTCTGGTCAGGCCGAAATTGGTATGCGACGCGTCATCGCCTGTCGGTTGTTGAAACTGGCCACTGCGATACAGCTCCCTGGCTTCGTCAATGGTGATGTCCGATGTCTGGTTTCGATAGATTGAGGTTTTCGCGGATACATCAAGTTGGCCATGGTGTTCCGTGAGCACGGGCGAGGATGCCTGCTCACCAGCGCCAGGGGGCGACCAGAGAACGAGCACAGCCGTCATCAAAACAACGGAAAGAAAAGTGTTCATTACAGTTTTGCGTTACGGATGGAGATTTGCTCGTTCATGGTCCAGAAGTCATACAGTACACCGATCAGGAACAGGCCGCCGGTAAACAGATAGAGGATGCCGGTAATCCACTTGCCCATGTACATGCGGTGCAGTCCGAATATGCCCAGGAAGGTCAGCAGTAACCAGGCGACGTTATAGCTGGTGTCGCCACCGCGAAAGCGGAAATCGGCTTCCCGGTCCATGGCGGGAATCAGAAACAGGTCGATAATCCAGCCAATAAAAAACAGCCCCAGCGTGAAGAACCAGATGGTACCGGTTACCGGCTTTCCGTAATAGAAACGGTGCGATCCCAGAAAGCCGAAAATCCAGAGCAGGTAACCAAACAGCTTGCTGTGGGTGTCTGTTCTTCCGATCATGGGGCGCCCTGAACAGTCGTCGATGAGTGAGTCTGGACAAAGCCAGACAGTACAACTTCACCCTTGCGCCAGAGTCGCCATTCGCCAGGCTCATAGATGTCCCAGGTTTCGTCGGTCGTTAGCGGCTCGGTCACGATAACGCTGACGATGTCATCAGGCGTGGTTTCAGATTCAAAATCCACAGTCACATCGGCATCTTTTAATCTGGCCGGCCGGAAGGGCGCACGGCGGGTAATGCTGGCCATTTTAGTGGTGCAGTAAGTAAACAACCAGTCGCCATTACTCAGCAATAAGTTGAACACGCCCTCGCTGGCGTAGGCCCGGGACAGCCGCACCAGCAGTTCAACAACCTTTTCCACGGGGTCATCCCGCCGGCACTGACGGCGCAGATGGTTGAGCATGTCGCAGAACAGGGCTTCACTGTCGGTGCTGCCCACCGGCTCGTAAAACCCTTCGGCCGCCCTGAAGCCGGACAACTGGCCATTATGGGCGAACACCCAATAACGCCCCCAGAGTTCCCGAATAAACGGGTGGGTATTGGCCAGACAGATCTGGCCAACATTGGCCTGGCGGATATGACAGATAGCCACTTCGCTCTTGATGGGATGGGTCTGCACCATTTCCGCGATGCGGGAATTGGCGCTGGCACCGGCGTCGTGAAAGCTGCGTACGCCCTTGCCTTCATAGAAGGTCACGCCCCAGCCGTCCTTGTGCGGCCCGGTTTCACCGCCTCGCCGGGTCAGCCCGGTGAAGCTGAAGCACAGATCGGTCGGGGTGTTGGCGCTCATCGCCAGCAGTTCACACATGTGACAGGATTTCCGTGGTTGTTGTGTGGATGATCAGCCCAACAGGTTATCCAATGGCTGGTCATACCCGGGAGCGAAGACGTTCATAAAATACGTCACTTCCGGCAGGTCCTCTGCCTCCAGGCGGCTGCGAATCTGTGACTCCGCGGGCCCGAACTCCGGGTTGCCGGCGCGCAATTCCGCCCGGCACTTGAGCCAGGCCGACAGCCGGTCAGCCGCTTTGATCAATTGTTTTTCATCCGCCGCCAGCTGCGACTCCCGCACATAGGGGGCAAAATCCGCCTGCAGTTCTTCCGGCAACAATGCCAGCAACTCGCCCTCGGCCTTGTGCTCGATATCACCAAAGGCCTCACGCATCACCCGGGAATGATACTTCACCGGCGTTGGCATATCGCCGGTAATCACCTCTGTGGCGTCGTGATAAAGCGCCGCTGCGGCCACTCTGTCGGCATTGATCCGGCCACCAAAATGGCGGTTACGAATCAATGCCAAGGCATGGGCAATGGTAGCCACCTCCCAGGAATGGGTCGCCACGTTCTCTTCAATCGCATTGCGCATCAACCCCCAACGCTTGATCCAGCGCAGGCGGGAGATGTAGGCAAAAAAGTGACTGGCTGCCCGATTTACTGCTTTCGACATAATACTTCCTGTTCAGGGTGTCAGCGGACGTCCAGCGTGAAGGGCACAATAACCTGCCCCTTGTCATCCAGCTGAGCCTGCCGGGATGTGTCCATCAGGAACAGCTGACTGTCTGATACCTCATGGGTTTCTTCCAGAATGCGCCGGACTTCCAGCGCGCGCCGGTTGGCCAACTGACCCAGGGTCTCTGGTGGCAAAGACCGTTCGCCATCCAGATAGGCCTGACGCGCCTGCTCCCAGGACTCATCCGTCACGTCTTCACCATCAGCAGCCATCTGCTCTTTGAGAAGCGCAAGGCCATCAACTTCCGGCGCTACCGCGCCGCGAATTTCCAGCAGCAGTGCCGGGCGCTCTTTGAGAGCGTCGGCCAACGCAGACAGTTTTTCAGCATCTTCAGAACCCAATGCCACGCTGCCCGGTTCGAATCCAACCTGTCCCAGCTCTTCACTGCTGAATCCGGCCAGGTCGGCAATAGAGCCCAGCATGGAGAACGGCGAAGCCGCCGCTTTGGCCAGCAGGTTTACGAAAGTCCGCATAACAACCTGGCCCACACTGAACTGCGGGTCAGTCATATCACCTTTAATGGGCAGGTCGACTTCGATAATACCTTGTCGGTCTGTTAAAAGCGCCAGACCGAGCTTTACCGGAGCATTGACCGCCTGCTCACTGCTCACTGCCTGCCCCAGCTGCATCTGGTCAAGAACAATGGTGTTGGAAGCATCCAACCGGGTGCCGGTAATGGTGTAGTCCAGGTTGAGCTTCAGTTTGCCACTGTCCACGCCGTAACCGAGATACCGGCCGAAATAAGGCGAAAGAACGGGCAAAGACAGGTTTTCCATGGTCAGCTCAAGCTCGCTGGGTTCTTCGGTACCAAGAGCGCCCAGCGTGCCACGGAAGTCCACCGGTGCAACGCCGGCAAGCTGCCCCTGCAGGTTCACCCTGCCTTGCTGGGGAGGCACATTACTGATGCCGGTAACTGAGCCATTCAGTGAATCAAAGGTCGTACTGAATGGCGGCTCAAGGGTTCTGTCCGTGTAGGCAAGGGCACCTGCATCCACTTGTAATTCGTTGATTCGGAAAATGAATGCCGGCTTCCCATCATCCCTGGACTCAGTATCTTCAGGCTTTGCCGGTTGCTCGTCGCTTGCCGGCTCTGATTCAACTTTGGTGACTGTCTCAAAATTATGCCGACCATTAGCTGCACGTATGATATTGAAAGCGGGCTCTACCAACGACACCGTACCGATTTCCAGCCGTGCAGGATTTACATTGAATTCAATTGGCGCCACCTGCATGGTTTGCCAGGACACCAGGGGTTGATTGCCCCCAGGCAGTCGCACATCCATGCTGGCCACTTCAGCCGTGCCACTGAAAGTGCCTGTCATCGGATCAGTCTGGTCATCCAGATCCAGGTTGCCATCAAATGACAAAAGGCCATCGGCCAGTGCCAGATTGGCAGCCGTCTGGACATAGGGCTCGGCCACCGCCAATGCAATCTCCGACCCTGACAACGCCGCCTCAAGGGTGAACGGTTGCGGGGTTGCCTGTCCGTTAGCGGAGAACTGCCCGCCACTGGCGAGCGATGACGACAACCGATAGGACACCGGTTCTTCCATACGATGAGAGAGTCCGCCAACAGAAAAGTCCAGCCCGGTAAGTTCGATGCTGGCCGGGGTTGCGGGCACATTGTCGCGCCATTGCACCCGGCTATTGGTCAGTTCCACGCCCTGTACAGACCACCGGAATGGTGTTCCCGACTGCCCGGAGTTCCGGTCTGACTCGCCGCTTTCGTCAGCTGCCGGCAACGATTCCACCCAATCGATCACGCCGGCACTGTTCCGGCTGGCGGCAATGGAGAACTCATCCAGCGAGACCATCCCCACCTGCGCTTCTTTTGCGGCCAGATCAAAGCCGACGCCCTCAACCCTGATGGTGTTGGCTGTCATCGCCGGCTCATCCCGCGATGCTGACAGCGCCATGGCCAGATCGCTGACCGTTAACCGGCCCTCGGAAGTGCTCAGGCGCAATTCATCGCCGGCAGACAACCGGTAACGGGATTCCAGTGTTACTGAGCCATCCCGCAACTGCCATGGCAACACGGGCGCCAGGAAATGGCCCAGAGTCTCGTGGGTAACATCGGAGAGCTTTACCCGGCCATTGGAATACAACGGAGCCACACTCAACTCGCCGTCCCACTCAATGATCTGGTCGCCGGCGGCAGCCAGAAGTGAGTAGCGGCTGTCGCCTTCGTCATCCGGCCAGGTAGCCAGATCATTGACCGTCAGATCCAGCGGAGTAATGCGGAACTCCGCCATTTCGTCCTGTGTGAAGTCCCGGAACAGTAACTCGCCACCGTCGACAGAAATATGACTGAAGTAGAGATTCAATGGTTCGGATGACTGGTCATCAGGCTGCTGATCAGGATCAGACGATTCTGCCGGAGGATTGGCATTGCGCCAGTCCCGGGCATAATTCACCGAGTAGTCCTCCAGAAGATCCACCCGTATATCCGGTTCGGTCAGGCGGATATCCTGAAATCCGATGACGCCAGTCAGCAACTTCAGAAAGCTCACATTCACCTGCAAACGCTCGAAACCGACTACCGGTTCCCCGCTGTCGTCACTTGCCTCGAAGCCTTTGGCATCCAGTGTCAGAGCGAAAGGGTTGGTCTTGATTTCCTCTACCCCGGCCTGCCAGCCCATGGTCTGATCGAGCTGTTCCGGCAGTTGTTTCTGCAACCACCAGGGCAGCAGCAGGAATCCGGCCAATGCGTAAATGGCCAGAAGTACACCCAGACCGATCACAGTATTTCTTGCCAGGTGACTACGTTTTACCTTCTGCTCGCCCACGGGCCACTCCCTATCCGGTGCTGCCAGTTGATATCCTGCCTTCAAGCATAGCGCCGGAGCGCCCTGCTTGTCAGCCAGACCTGACAGAAACCGGCGAACCCGATATGCTCCTCTGTCGTATCAGTCCCTGTAGCCATCAACGGAGAGCGACAGTATGGATATCGGCGATATGCGTCGGGATTTTGAAAGTGAAGGTCTGGATCGTGAGCATCTGGATGATGACCCGGTGATTCAGTTCGAAATCTGGTTCGAAGATGCCCGCAAAGCCGGCCTCCTGGAGCCCAATGCCATGTCCCTGGCCACCACCGGCTCTGATGGTCTGCCTGACCTGCGCACCGTTCTCCTGAAATACTTCGACGACCGGGGCTTCGTGTTCTACACCAACTACGGCAGCCGCAAAGCCCGGGAAATCGACGAAAACCCGCAAGCGGCCTTGCTGTTCCCCTGGATCGGTCTCAACCGGCAGTTACGCATTCAGGGTGCGGTGGAGAAAGTCAGCAAAGCCGAGTCTCTGCGTTATTTCTCATCGCGCCCCAGAGGCAGCCAGATTGGCGCCTGGGTGTCCGAACAAAGCCAGGTGATTACGTCCCGTGGACTTCTGGAGCAGAAGATCAACGAAATGAAACAGAAATTCAGTTCCGGAGAAGTGCCTCTGCCCGATTTCTGGGGCGGCTACCGTGTAGTTCCTGAGCGCATTGAATTCTGGCAGGGCCGGCCGAGCCGACTGCACGACCGTTTCGAATACATAAGGGAAGGCAATGCCTGGACCATCCACCGACTCCAGCCCTGATCGCAAACCGCAGGTCTGGCTGTGCCACCGGCTGGACAACACCGCCGACGCGCCAGACTGGCTTCTGCCCGGCGAACACCAACGGCTGGCGCAACGATCCGACGAGCAGGCCAGCGAGTTTCTCGCCAGCCGCTGGCTGATCCGCCAGGCACTGGCTCACGCCTGTGGTGAGCCGGCCGGCCACTGCCGCCCCGTTAACGGCCGACCGGTGGCCTCCGAACAGCCGCCTGGGGTCCGGTTATCGCTCAGCCACAGCCAGAGGCTCGTTGCCTGCGCCACCCATCGATACGGGGTTGGTATTGATATCGAGCCCGGCGGACGACATTCACAATGGACCCGGGTCGCCAAACGCTGGTTTTCCCCGGTCGAGCAGGAGTGGTTGTTCCGGGCCGACGATCCGTTCCTGTTCCTGCAGGTGTGGACCTTGAAAGAAGCCTGGCTTAAAGCCACCGGAAGGGGCATCGCCGGCAACCTGAAAACCCTGGAAGTCAGGAAGAATTTCGAACTCTACGGCGACCAGCCCGACCGCGAATGGGCCACCTGCTGTTGCTACGTGGAAGGCTTTCTGGTCACGGTTGTCTATCAGGTGCCGGAGACACAGGATCCGGGGGTATGGCCGGCCATTACCCTGCTTGAGCCGCCACCGGACAATTACAGCCTGATTCACACACAAGCTCTGGATGTCGATTGGGAACCGCTGTTTCATCGTGTCATTCGGGCTAAACGCTAACGTCAGCGAGTAGATTGATGAACCCACAAACGCCACAACGATGCCCATGGTGCGGCACCGATCCACTGTACGTGCACTACCACGACACCGTCTGGGGCCGCCCGGAATACAACGATCTCGCCCTGTTCGAAAAACTCTGCCTGGATGGCCAACAGGCCGGGTTGAGCTGGCTCACTATCCTGCGCAAACAAGAAAACTACCGGGCCGCCTACGCCAGCTTTGACCCCAAGCGCATTGCCCGCTTTGATGACGACGATATCGCCCGATTACTCGAAAACCCCGGCATTATCCGGAACCGCCTGAAAGTAAAGTCCATCATTAAAAACGCCCGGGCCTATCTGACGCTGCAGGAGCAGGGTACCGATTTTTCTTCGTTTCTCTGGGCATTTGTCGGCGGCAAGCCGATCCAGAATCACTGGCGCACCTTCGAAGAGGTACCTGTTACCACCCCCGAGTCCGTCGCCATGTCCCAAGCCCTGAAAATAGCCGGATTCAATTTTGTGGGGCCAACCATCGTTTACGCGTTCATGCAGGCCACCGGCATGGTCAATGACCATCTGATAACCTGTCCGGCGCATCAGGAATGCTTCGAACTCTCGCAATGATCCTGTCTGCACGGTCAAGCGTAAGTTCCCTGTAACGCAACAACGGGAGCTTTGACGTGCGCATAACCCTCGATGAACTGAGAAAGCTGGAACATCCGGTCATTGATCTGCTGGAGATCATTTCACTGGAAGGACAACAATACATAGCCCGACTTGACGGGCCAGAGGGCCTGAAGCTGCTTTCAGATAAGAATGGCCAGACCCGCCTGTTCCGGAGTGCCTGGGAGATTCAGGACACACTGGCCACGTTTGATATCAGGGCAACCCAGGTGGTGCATCCTTCGGCTTACCACGAAATGGTCGGTATGGAACCGGCAGACATTGAGCCCATGCGCATACAAATACAGAGGCAACCGTCGTGATTGCTATCGCCCGCCTGGCTGTATTGTTTGGTCTCGCCGGTCTGGTGCCTTTCATTGCCGGCACCGCAGCCCTGTTTTTGATGCCATCCCGCAGCGTGGCCATTCTGGCCTGGTTCTATATCTACAGCGCAGGCATCTTGGCCTTTATGGGCGGCATTTACTGGACAATCGCCCTGCAACTGGAAAACCGGTCCTATCCACAGTCACCTTTGGTGTGCATGCTGCTCAGCCAGGCCTTTTTCGTTACCGCAGGTGTTGGCCTGCTGTTACAGACGCCTCAAAAAATTGTGGTCTATTCAGTCGGGTACTTAATGCTGTATTTGGTGGATGCGCGCTGGATGCGGCATTACTGGCCGGGCTGGTATCTGAAATTGCGTCTGGGGCTGACGCTGACCGTACTGACCTGTCAACTGGCGGCGGGAGCGTGGTTTTATCTGATTCACAACGCCTGAGGAAAGCGCGAAAGGCGGAGCAACCCGGGCCTGATAAAGCCCGGGTTGCCTTTCCGGCGAGATCAACTGGTTTCGGAAGCCGCCACAATGGCATATTCGTGATTGTGCGGTTCAATCAAGGCACCGTGCAGAGCAACGACGGTCTTGTTGTAATCGTCTTCATCAATCACAAACTGAATGTCCACCTGGCGCATGCACTGGTGAATGGCCAGCACGCTGATATCTTCATCAGCCAGCGCTTTCACTGACCGCGCCAGAATACCCGGCACCTTCATGTCGCTGCCACAGGCCGACACCAGGGCCACCTTGCGAGTGCTCACTTCGCCGTTCGGGAACTCTTCTTCCAGTGCTTTCACCACACGCTTCACATGCTTGAGAGTGGTGTCCACATAATGGGTGATGGTGTTGGCGTTGGTGTCCTTGCCCATAAACCGGACCTTGAAGCGGGTCAGCACATCCAGGATCTTGCGATCGGATCCTGGCTCGCCCTGCATGTCCTGGTCAAACACTTCGATGGCGAAGACCCCTTTGGCACCAGCAATAATTTCCACCTGCGGCTTCTCGCTGACGTAATCCGCCGTGATCAGCGTACCCGTGTGTTCCGGTTCAAAGGTATTCATCACCCGCAGCGGGATCTCATCCTGGCGCAGGCCCTTACCGGCACGCGGGTGAATGGCTTCCATACCCAGGTTGGACAGCTGGTCCGCGATGTCGTAGTTGGTGCGGCCAAGCGGCACCACCTTGTCCTCGCCAACCACCTTCGGGTCGGCCGAGCTCAGGTGATATTCTTTGTGGATAATCGCTTCGCGGGCGTTGGTGATCACCGCCACGCGGCTGAACGTCATCTCACTGTAGCCCCGGTCGAAGGTGCGCATCAGCCCTTCCCGGCACTGAGCATAGCCGGTCACAATCGGCAGCTCGCGAGTCAGATCCACGCTGTCGAAGGCTTGTTGCAGCTTTTCATCCAACGGCAGAAGTTCAGCATCACGCCAGCCAGTCAGATCCACGAAACGGGCATTGATGCCCTCCTGCTGGAGCTTGAGCGCAGTGTTAAAGGCGCTGTGCGCCTCACCAATACCCGCCAGCATTTCACGAACGGTCAGCAGATGCTCTTCCAGCTGGAACTGGCCATAGGAGCACAGGCGCTGCAAATCGATCAGGCAGCCCCGAACGCCTTCGATGCGGTCGGTGATGAACTGGTCGGCCTGCTGTTTGAGCATGGGATCTTCAAACAGGTTGCCGTTGAGGTCGGTCAGAAACTTGACCAACTTGGTGAGATCGTCGCCCCAGGCCCAGTCTGATTCGGCATCGGCAAACAGGGCATAAACGCCAGGCTCACCGGTTTTCTTGTGTTCCAGCAATTCATCGGTAACGCCGCCATAGGCCGACACTACAAAAATACGCTGGTAAAGGTCGCCTTTCTCGCGATTGCCAACAATGATGTTGTCGCGGACGGCCTCGTAGTTACTCATTGAAGTACCGCCGATTTTTTCGACAGTATGTTGTGCCGTAGTCATGTTTTTGCCTTTGCTGTCCTGCAGAATGAATATCCAGTCATCAGTATAGGCGTCTTACGACGCCTCGCTGACACCTTCCTGCATGATTTCGTCGACACATTCGCCCAGGATTTTCGCCCCCAGGCGCAGATCGTCTTCGCTGGTGGTCAGCGGCATCAGACACTTGATCACTTCATCGTTCGGACCACTGGTCTCGATGATCAGGCCTTTTTCGAAAGCACGCTTGGTAATCGGATCGGTCAGATCGGCGTGGGTAGCAGAGATACCACGCATCATGCCACGACCTTTCAGGCGGAACTCGCCCGGATACTTGTCACAAATTGCTTGCAGGGCATCGCCCAGCACTTTCGACTTGGCCTTCACTTCGTTGGCGAAGGCGTCGTCTTTCCAGTAAGTCTCAACGGCGGCGCGGGCTGTCACGAACGCCATGTTGTTGCCCCGGAAGGTACCGTTGTGCTCGCCAGACGCCCACACGTCAAGCTCCGGCTTGAACAGCACCAGCGCCATCGGCAGACCATAGCCGCTCAGAGACTTGGACACAGTCACGATGTCCGGCTTGATACCGGCAAACTCGAAACTGAAGAAATCGCCCGTGCGACCATTACCGGCCTGAATGTCATCAACAATCAGCAGGATATCGTGCTTCTTGCACAGATCGGACAGGCCTTTGAGCCACTCGGCACGGGCCGCATTCAGACCACCTTCGCCCTGAATGGCTTCGACAATGACCGCAGCCGGCAGTTCAACACCGGATGAGCTGTCAGACAGCACCTTGTCCATGATCTTCAGGGTATCAACGTCTTCGCCCAGATAGCCGTCGTAAAACAGGAAATCCACGCCGGTCAGCGGCAGACCAACACCGCCACGGTGATGCTCGTTACCGGTCGCTGCAACCGCGCCGGTGGTTACACCGTGAAAACCGTTGGAGAAAGAAATGATGTTGGTCCGGCCCTTCACCTTGCGGGCCAGCTTCATGGCCGCTTCCACACAGTTGGTACCGGTGGGGCCAGTGAACTGCATTTTGTAGTTCAGGCCACGGGGCTCAAGAATGTGTTTCTTGTAGGATTCCATGAAGTCGTGCTTGGCCGTGGTAAACAGATCCAGGCCCTGACTTACGCCGTCTGCTTCGATGTACTCAAGCAGGGCTTTTTTCAGGATGTCGTTGTTGTGGCCATAATTCAGGGAACCGGCGCCGGCCAGAAAATCGAGATATTCCTTGCCATCTTCGGTGTACAGGTGCGCGTTCTTGGCACGATTGAAAATCACCGGAAAGGCACGGGAATAAACACGTACTTCAGATTCGGTCGACTTGAAAATTTCCATGGTCTTGCCTCTTAGCATATCAGGTTCGAGGTAGATGCGCGGGGAGCCTGCTGGTGTCGTAATAAGGGGTCGCAACAAGCCCGCCGTGCGTTGGTTAAAGCCTTGATGGCAGGCCCTCCTCGGTGGGCCTGCCGGCTAGTCCAAATCACAGCTGGTCACGTGGGAACGTGTACCGGGGGCTTTCAGACAGACTTCGTGAAGGGCCCGATGCGCAGCAGGAACTCAGGATCGTGCTGCCCACCAAAGTGGGTCTCTTTCTCGAAGTGCTCGTGGTAGGTGAGCTCGGCTCCCATGTCACGGGCGAAAGAACGGAACAGCGCCCAGGAAGCTTCGTTGTCTTCAGTAATGGTGGTTTCCATGTGCGTAACATCTTTGCACGCATCGCGGGCCACGATTTCTTTCAGCATCCGCTTCGCCAGGCCCTGGCCACGACCTTTCTCGTGAACCGCCACCTGCCAGACAAACACGGTCTCGGGCTGTTGGGGAGGGATGTAGCCGGAAATGAAGCCGACCAGATCGCCGTCCATCTCCGCGGCCACGCCGGTTTCGGCAAAGTGGCTGCACTGCAGGAGGTTGCAGTAAATAGAATTGGGGTCCAGCGGCGGGCATTCCGCGACCAGCTGGTAAAGTCTGTAGCCATCATCTTTCACTGGTGTGCGAAGTTTGATGGCGGTGGTATTCGAGCCTTCTGATGACATATTGATCAACTCGCTGCCTAAAGTTGGTAAGAAATTATATAGACCACGAAATATATTTCAAGTTGAGGCAGAACCGGTAGCGACACCGGCCTCATCCTCACACCATCAGAATAGACCAGAACAGAGCCGTCGTCAGGGCCTGATGCGTCAAATACCCGCAGGAAATACCACCTGCCCGGAATCCAGGGATGTTCCGAAGATAAGCCGCTGGCGGTAGGACTCCGCAGCATCGGAACCATCCGGCCAGATCTGGTCAAAACGACTCAGCCAGGCGGCATGGTCAAAGTCCACCGGCAACAGGGAAACTGCCACTTCTGCTACCCTCCGGCTCGCCACGGGCGCCACAAGCGGCCGGGAATGAGCGATCCTGGTAATCAGGCCACGCCGGTCGCGGGCCAGATTACCCATGCCTGCAGAGCCGTTATTAACGACAGCTTTAGGGTCTCCGTCCAGCTCGCCATGCCACAGAACCGGCAGGCAGGTATGGGTGCAGGCAATGACATCGGCACCCGTCTGACGAAACCATCCGGCCACCACCGAATTACTTTCGGCACTAAAGGATTCATGGGCCAGTCCCCAACCGGCGAGCGATTCCGGGTCACCATGCAACACCAGAATCTTTAGGCCTCCAAACATCAGGCACCGGTACCGGGGTAAAGTCGCCAATCGGGTCAGAATGTCTGCGTGGTTTTCAGCGCTGGCCTGCAAACGCGCCATAATCCGATTGGAGCGCTCAACCACACCGTGATCCACAAAATCAGGATACGCACAACCACACCCCGCCCCGTCGCTCGGCACCGCCAGTTCATACTCGACGTTACCAAGACTGGCGGTATACCGGAGCACCCGACGATTGATCTCCCGGAACAACTCATCACTGGCGTTGAACCAGTTGAAGTCGCCATTGAACACCAGCCGCACCCGGCGCCCAAGCTGTTCTTCGGCCCCCGCCATGCGCTCAATCTCATCCAGCGCTTCCGGGTTACCATAGAGCCCACCGATGACATAGAGCACATCTTCGGCCACCGGCTCAGACTCTCGACACAGAACATCCGGGTTATAGCGATACGCCAGCGGGCAACTGCGACCTTCGGTCATATCAGACGCACCTCACGCTTCGCCGGCCGCCAGGGAGCGCCCGGCAAACCGTCGTAATGCCAGCGGCAGGAAAAACCCACCAGTGCAAATCAAAAAGCCCCAGGCATTCACACCCAAAAGCATCGAGTAATTGCCTTCCCCGATGGCCCAGCTGTCCGGGATCCAGCCAACCGCCAACAGAACGCCCAGCCCAAGACCGGTCCAGAAGCTCAAGTGAAAACTCCAGGGTGACCAACGAGTAAAACCATAAAACAGAAACACCGGCGCCAGGCCCATCACCATGGTGCCGGAGATGGTGGTCGCCTTGAGAATATCCGTGCCCGCAAACATGGGCAGGTTGCCCAGCAGCGCAAAGACAATCATCACCACCGCACCCACACGCATGCTGGGCAGGCGCTCGCCCAGCTTGCCCGCCAGCCGGGGCAGATCCACCGCCAGGGACTTGGCCAGGGAGGTAAAGGTGGAATCCAGCGTGGAGCCGGCCGAGGTCATCATCACCACACTCATGAAGAACAGCGCCGCCAGCCCCAGGGACTGACCCACCGCCGCCGGTGCGTTGCCCATGGCATCAATGCCGTTCAGGCGCGCATGTACACCCACCAGGCTGAAGATAAACACCGCGACAAAACCCAGCAGCCCAGCCACCACGAAGCTTCTGAGCATGGTCTTTTCCTTGTTCACAAAGCCCCGGTCGGTGAGCACCGGATCGTGGAACGGATAACTGAACAGCTGCAGCAGCGCCACCAGCAACAAATCAAACCCGGCGTCCAACCGGAACTCGCCGTTGGTCAGGAGTGCGCTTGTGTCGTTGGCCGGCACTACCAGAAACAGCACCGCGCCGACAAAGAACACAAACACAAAGGCCTGGATGACATCGGTAAAGATCGACGATCGCAGCCCGCCCTTCAGGCTGTAGGCCAGGGTGAAGGCGGTAAACAGCATGGCTGCAGCGTAGTACTCCCACTCACCAGGCAGGCCAAAGTAGCCGCCCACCACGGCGGTGTTGCTCCACACCTCGTTGTACAGCCGGATCAGAATCGCCGCCGCAAACGCCAGACTGGCCAGCCGCCCGAACCGGGAGGTGAGAAACTCCTGCAAGCTCCGGGCGCCGGTCTGGGTGCGAATCAGATAAATCACGTAACCCGCCACCGGAATCGACAGCCAGTAACTGGCATAGGCCAGCCCACCGGTCACCCCGTAGGCGGCGCCCAAATTGGCGGCGTTGGTCACCGACTTGGCAAAAATCCAGCTGATGAAAATACTGGCCGTCAGTGACCACTGACCCACCGGATTCCCCTGGTCATCCGCGCCTTTGTAAAAGGAATTCGCGTTCCGGCTCTTGGGCGACAACACATACATCACCACGCCGTAAACGAGGAGAAACCCCCAAAATAAAAACCCTTCCGAAAAGCTCATAGGTATCCAATATCCTTACTATCCAGAGTGCGAATCGCACGACCTTTTCCGCGGTCTGTGGGGTGGTGCAAGATTTCCCGCCGGAAAAAGATGTCTGAGCGCAGCGAGTTATTTTTCCAAGGGCAATCTTGCACCACCCCGCAGGCCGCCAAACGAAGCCACCAGTCCTGCGGGAGCAGCGTAACCCTAGGGTGCCGAACAACTCGCCCCGAACCGGTAACAGGCAAAACACCGGTGGTGCCGCAGCATGATGCGCTCGTCCATGCTTTCGGCCAGGGTACCGCCCAGATCGTACTGCGGGTCGTCATCCACCAGGGTGCAGGCATACACCCGCACCTGATCACCCTTCTTCACCAGCATGCGGGTATAGGTACACATGAAATGCGAGCGGGACTCCTGGGTCGGGTACTTCTCCATGCAGGTTTCAGTGATCTCCGGGCTGCCGTCTTCCGAGCCCGGCGTACCCAGGTCCGGGAAGGCAGTGAACGACAGGTCCTCGGGAATCTGCCACTCCCGGAGAATGGCCCGGAAAGCCGCTTCCACGGCGTGCGGATCTTCATCCGGGTCGGTCTGCCGCGCAATGGACACGTGAAAGCCCTGGTTGATCAGCCAGCGGATGCCATCCAGCGCCTGATCAAAACTGCCTTCGCCCCGGTCCTTGTCATGGCGGGCGCGGTCCGGGAAGTCCAGGCTCACCCGGAAATGGATCGGGAAGGGATTGTCCAGCAAGGGCAACACCTGGTGTTCCCGCTTGTGCAGGGGCTCGGTGGCGTTGGTGAGCACGAAACAGGGCCGGTGCTGGCTGGCGTAATCCAGGATGTTGACGAAATCCCGGATCACAAAGGGTTCACCGCCGGTGAACGAGAACTGCTCCACGCCCATGTCCAGCGCTTCGTGGATGAAGGGTTTGACGTCACTGAGCTTCATGCCCGGAATGCGGCCATCGCCCGGGTGAGAACCTTCCAGGCAGAAGGGGCAGGCCAGGTTGCAGGCGGTGCCGGTGTGAATCCACAGCTCTTTGAGCTTGTCCGCATCAATGTAACCGCGCGGGTCGCCGTTGCGGGTGTGGGTCCAGCTGTCCCGGGCCCGGGGTTCGAGTACTTCAACAGCGGGAATGCGGTTTTTGCGTTCCGCTCTTGTCTCGGTCAGGGGCATGGTGGCTCCTTGGTGATTGCCGTTATTTCAAACTCTGACACAGCCTTGGCTGGTTTGTTACATCGTTTTACTCCGGGTTGGCAGCCTCGCGCTTACCCCGACGCCAGCTGTGGAGCTTCTCCAGCATTCTCAAAGCGGCGCCCGGCGCGTGGGCTTTTTTCCACTCACCGGCGGCAAATTTGGCCGACTCGTTCCAGGTCGGGTAGGGGTGGATGGTGCCCAGAATCTTGTTCAGGCCCAGGCCGTGTTTCATGGCCAGGGTAAATTCCGCCAGGATTTCACCGCCGTGGGCACCGACCACCACCGCGCCCAGGATTTTATCCTTGCCCGGCGGGGTCAGCACCTTGATAAAGCCCTGCTCTTCGCTCTCGGCAATGGCGCGGTCCAGGTCATCCAGCCCGTACCGGGTCACTTCGTAGGCGATGCCCTTTTCCTTCGCCTCCGCCTCACTCAGCCCCACCCGGGCCACTTCCGGCGAGGTGAAGGTGACCCAGGGCATCACCCGGTAATCCACGCGAAAGCGCTTGAACTGGCCAAACAGACCATTCACCGCCGCGTACCAGGCCTGGTGGGCCGCTGCGTGGGTGAACTGGTAGGGTCCGGCGACATCGCCGCAGGCGAACACGTTCGGGTAGCGCAGGCTCATATCCGGTTCTACCGGCACCGTGCCGTTGGGCAGGGTTTCGACACCGATTTCATCCAGCCCCAAATTTTCGGTATTGGCCGCGCGGCCAACGGCCACAAGGACTTCATCGAAGGGAATACGTACCTGCTTGCCGTTATGGTCACAGTAGGCCACCTTCTCGCCCTCTTCGAGACTGAAACCGGTGGCCGCGTGATTCAGCCGGACATCTATGCCATCGGCCTGGAACTGCTTGAGAATCAACGCCGACACATCGGCATCTTCCTTGGCCAGCAAGCGGTCACCCCGCTCCACCTGAATCACCTGGCTATCCAGCCGGGCAAAGGCGTGGGCCAGCTCGGAGCCAATCGGTCCGCCGCCCAGCACCAGCAGGCGCTTGGGTTGCTCCCGCAGTTGCCAGAGGTTGTCGGAGGTCAGCGGCTGCATGTCCTCAAGACCTGGAATCGGTGGCACCGCCGGCTTGCCACCGGTGGCCACGACAATACTGCGGGCGGTCAATCGCCGGGTGCCGCCGTCGTTCAGGCGTACCTGTAGCTCCCAGGGCGAGACAAAACTTGCCTCGCCGGCAATGCATTCCACGCCCAGCTGCTCGTAACGCTCGGGCGAATCGTGGGGTTCGACTTTTTTGATGACGCTCTGCACCCGCTCCATGATGGTTTTGAACGACCCTTTCACCGGCACCGACTCCAGGCCGTAGCGGTTGGCGTGGCGCAGGGTATCGGCGGCCTTGGCGCTGCGGATCAACGCCTTGGAAGGCACGCAGCCGGTGTTCAGGCAATCACCGCCCACCTGGTCTTTCTCGATCAACGCCACTTTCGCCTTTACCGCCGCGGCAATGTAGGCCGACACCAGCCCGGCCGAACCACCACCGATCACCAGCAGGTTGTAATCAAAGTGGTCCGGCTTCTGCCAGCCGGCATACACCCGCCGGCGGCGCAGAAAGCCCACCACGAACTTGGCGATCAGCGGGAACAGGCCCAACAGGGCAAAAGACAACAGCAAGTCCGCCGAGACAATGTCAGAGGTGGACTGAATCTGTGCCAGCTGGGTGCCGGCGTTTACGAATACAAAGGTGCCCGGCAGCATGGCCACCCAGCTCACAAGGGCGTAGGTGCGCAGCTTCATGCTGGTCAGCCCCAGGGCCAGATTGATCAGGAAGAAGGGAAACACCGGCACCAGGCGCAGGGTGGCCAGGTAAAAGGCACCGTCCTTTTCGATGCCCCGGTCGATTTTGGCAATCGTGTCTTTGTACTTTGCCCTGAGCGTGTCCCGCAATAGGAACCGGGCCACCAGGAACGCCAGCGAGGCACCGATGGTGGAGGCAACGGAGACCGCGGCCAGGCCATAAAAATTGCCGAAAAAAGCGCCGCCGGCAAGCGTCATGATGGTGGCTCCCGGCAATGACAGGGCGGTGACCACCACGTACAGTGCGGCGTAGCCGGTGACCGCCAGCACCAGATTCTGCTCAATCCACCGCGCCACCGATGCCTGGTGCGCCTGCAGGTTTTCCAGGGTGAGAACATTGTGGCCGCCCAACCCCAGGAAAAGTGCGACGATAACGGCAATCGCTCCCAGAAGTATCAACTTGTTTCGATTCATGTTCCTGCCTTTTTATCGGGATGCTTCCTGTGTTGCTGGTACTGACACGGGTAACCGACGGATGTTACACAAATACCATCAACTCTTCTTAGCACTTGATCAGGACCAAAGCACGACTGTTCTGGAAAGATACGGTCTGGGATACTGCCATGGCGCACTGGTGTCGCGTATGCTCACCCAAGACTGATAAAACAGAGGATTGGCATGCTCCTGAACTGGCTATCCCGGCATCTGGCCGCCTATCTTTCCAAACAAGTCACCCAACGCTCGGTTCGCACCTCGACCTGGCAAGCCCTCCAGGATTCCCTCAAGCCTGGCGATGTGCTGCTGGTGGAGGGCAACACCCGGATCAGCACGGCGATCAAATACCTGACTCAGTCTACCTGGTCCCACGCGGCCCTGTATCTGGGGCCAGAAGCAGGCCTTGGTACCAGCGAAAGCGGCGAACCCCAGGTACTGATTGAAGCGGACCTGGAGGAAGGCATACGGCCACTGCCACTGTCATTCTACCGACACACCCATACCCGTATCTGTCGGCCAGTGGGGCTCAGCGACAATGATATTGAGAAAATCACGGCCTATTCCATCAGCCGACTCGGCCATCAATACGACCTGAAGAACGTATGGGACCTGGCCCGTTACCTGTGGCCCACCCCGCCCGTGCCCTCCCGCTACCGACGCTCGCTGCTGGAAATGGGCAGTGGCGATCCCACCCGAGCCATCTGCTCCACCTTCATTGCCGAGGCCTTCCAGCTGCTGCGTTACCCCATCCTGCCCATCATGGTCGATGGCCCGGAATACGATCCCGACAGTGACTGGCAACGAAAGGAGGCTTTCCGCACGCGCCACCACTCGCTGTTCGCACCCCGGGATTTTGATGCCTCGCCCTATTTTGACGTGATCAAGCCGACACTGGAGCAGGGTTTTGATTATCGTCAATTTCAGTGGATTGATTCAGACACATGAATGATCTGGATGTTACCAGGCCAATCAACTAAAATTCTTGAGCAATCGCTAAAGAACAAAGGGCCAGACCATGGAAACATCTCAGGCAAACGATTCGGAACAGCAGCTGATCGAAAAACTCAAGGAAAGAGATCCGGCCAGCTATCATCTGGCCGTCAGGACTTATTCCCCGGGCATGCTGGCGGTGGCCCGTTTTTATCTGGACCCATCCACCGCCGAAGAAGTGGTTCAGGACTGCTGGGTTACGGTGATTGATGCCATCGAGAAATTCGAAGGGCGCTCCGGCCTGAAAACCTGGCTGCACCGCATCGTGGCCAACCGCTGCAAGAACAAACTGCGTTCAACAAAACGCGAGATCTCCACGGATTTCCAGGAGCAGCTGGACCCGGACCTGGCCGACCGATTCAACGCCTCCGGCCGCTGGCACACGCCGCCCAAGCTGCGCTTTGAAGAAACCGCTGAGTCGCTGCTGGAGAACGGTGCCCTCGGTGACTGCCTGGACAAACACCTGAGCAAGCTTCCCGAAACCCAGCGCAGCGCCCTGATGCTGTACGAGGCCCATCAACATAAATCCGCCGATGTCTGTAACATTCTGGATGTAAACGCCTCTAACCTGCGTGTACTCTTGCATCGTGCAAGGCAGAAAATATTCCTGATGGTCGAACACTTCCAGGAGACCGGCGAATGCTGATGTGTAAGGACCTGGCGGGCATCGCCAGTGATTATATCGACGGGGAACTGAGCACCGCACAAAACCTGTCGGTGAAGTTCCATCTGATGATGTGCAACGATTGCCGTACGTTTATCGGCAATCTTCGAATGAGCACCGAACTCATGCAGGCCCGCAGTGGCAAGGTTCCGAACGAACAGTTTATTCAGGAAATCGACCGGCGGGTCAGCGAGGCACTGGAACAGAAAAAAGGCCGCCCAACAGACTCCGATTAAACCGTCTCCACGACCTCATCACGAGGCGCAGGCTTGCCAAACAGAAAGCCCTGCAGCTCGTCACAGCCCGCCCCGATCAGCCAGGTGGCCTGGGCTTCGATCTCCACACCCTCGGCAATCACCTCACACTCCAGATTGTGGGCCATGTTGATGATACTGCGGCAAAGGGCGGCATCCTGGTGATTGTCCGGCAGGCCCGTCACAAAGGCCCGGTCGATCTTGATGCGCGAAACCGGCAGCATTTTCAGATAGGCAAGCGAGGAGTAGCCAGTGCCGAAATCGTCGATGGCCACCAGTAACCCCTGCGCCCGAAACTGGCGCAAGGTGGAGAGCGCACAATCGACGTTTTCCATCAATGCAGTTTCGGTGATTTCCAGCTCCAGCTGCCCGGCCTCCACCCGATAGCGGTGGAGCAGTTCGGCAATCCGCTGGCTCAGATTCGGATCATTGAGCTGCACGGCCGAGACATTGACCGCCACACGCCCCTCGAACCCTTCAGCGGCCCAGCGTGACAGTTGTGCCACCGACTGCTCCAGAACCCAGTCACCAAGCGCGCCTATCAGGCCGGTTTCCTCGGCCAGGGGGATGAATTCTCCGGGGGAGACAAACCCCTGGTCCGGGTGTTGCCAGCGAAGCAGGGCTTCATAGCCGATGATTCGACGGGCGTCGTCCAGCTGGGGCTGGTAATAAAGTTCAAACTGCTTGCGCTCAACCGCGAGTTTGAGGTCGCGCACCAGATTCTGGCGGCGCTGTACCTGTTCCCCCAGCTCCGAGGCAAAGAACTGCACCTGCGTACCGGAGGATTTTTTCGCCCGGTGCATGGCGATTTCCGCATGACTGAGCAGTGTTTTGGCATCCTGCCCGTCCAGGGGCGCCACCGCCACACCGGCGCTGAATTCGCACTCATGGGGGTGGCCGTCAATGACCACGGGCGCTTCACAAGCCTCGATAATTTTCGAGATTCGGGTTTCCAGGGGTTCGTGATCCGTACCCTGAACCAGCAGCCCGAATACATCGCCGCCCAACCGGGCAACGTGGCCATGATCCGTGCTGAAACCCGCCAGCCTGCGGGCCACTTCCTGCAATACCCGATCACCGGTATCGTGGCCAGCCAGACCGTTGAGGGTCTGGAAATCATTCAGCCCCATGACCAACAGCGCCTCCGCCGGCGGATGTTGGGCTATTGGTAGCTGAAAGAACCGATCCAGTTGTTCTTCAAACAGGTTTCGATTGGCCAGACCGGTCAGTTGATCGTACAGGGTCCGGATTTCCAACTCCTGCTCGGTCTGGCGCAGGGACTGGGTGCGCTCATCCAGCAGCTGATCCAGCTCACTATTCAGTTCCTGCAAACGGGAGAGGTAGGAGGCATTGCGACGAAGCAGGCCGTTGAACGCCGATTCCACTTCGCCAAACTCATCACACCGTTCCGGGCCCCTGACGTATTGAAGCGGGTGTTCGGCATCGTCGCCGGCCAGGCTGATCCTGCCCCGCAATCGCAACAGTGGCGACAGCATCATCCGGTCCACCACTGCCATGGTAACCAGGGTGACAAAAACGGCGATCAACAGCGAAAGCCCCAGAATCCGGAAAACAAAAGCCACCAGTTCGCCCGGGATTTGACTCACATTGACAAGACCCTGAACCCGGTAGCCTTGCACCAATGTGCCGGATGGCCAAGCCACCGCGAGATGACCGGAATCCGTACGGGCCAGATTCCGCAGACCGCCGCCGGCGGGGCCGGGGTTGCTAATCGCGGCACCGGCGACCAACTGTTTACCGTGACCATCGATCACAACACCTTCAAGGGAACTTTGCGCCATCAAGCGCTGCAGGGAGGTTGCCGACAGGGATTCCGGCTCTACCTGGGTGAGCAGGGTCGTCAAAGCCTGCGCGGCCACATTCACCTGCCGGCGCAACAGGTCTTCTTCATAGTTTCGATAGGAGGGGATCAGTATCACCATTTCGATCAGCAAAATGGCAACAAACGAGGCTGCGGTCAGGTTGCGGCACAGCCGGCATCCGGCAAAACGCTTCCACCAGCCAACCAGTCCGTGGGCTGTCCCCGTTTTTTGTCTGGCCCGCTGGTTTTCATCCGCCAGCCGACCCTGTGTTTCAACGACCGATTTCATGCCTGAACCCCCTGTTGTTCGGAACCTGTCGTTCAAAAATGATACCCAACGGACACTGTGCGTCGCTGTTTGTTACAGAGCAATTTCCAGACATAAAAAAGCCCGCTCGGGGTCACAAGCGGGCAAAGCAACACAACAACGCAACAACGCCGTTACCGGCCTTTAAATGCCTCCTGTTCCTGGCGCATGAATTCGGTCAGCGCCGCCAGCTGCTGGCCATCCCAGTCAAGCGGTTCAGAGGCCATCGGGGCGACCATGCAGATCTGTACCATTTCATCCAGGTACACTTCGTCCTTATCGAAATCCCTCTGGGCCATGGCCACCGAGTGCGGGTAGTCATTTTTGAAAGAGGCGGAATAACCGGCCCCGTCCGCGTGGCAGGTGGCGCAGGACAGGCCGTTGGACGACAGCGTCGTGTCGTTGAACAACTTTTCACCCTGAGCCGCCAGGTTGGCCACATTGCCCTGATACGGGGTGTAACCCTGAGGGCGGCTTACCGCTTCTTTCAGCCTGGCGGAAGTGCCTTCTGCCTCTCCTTCTGCTTGTCCTTCTGCTTCACCTTCGGCCTGGCCCTCCGCTTCTGCCTGACCAGCTTCCGCTTCACCGTGCGCTTCACCCTCGGCCTCACCGTAAGCTTCGCCCTCTGCTTCTCCCTGAGCCGCCTCGGCGGAGGGAATCAAGCTAAATGATGAAGTGTTGCTGTCACTGAAACCGGCCACCGCCACCACCGTCATCATGGGCACTGTGACCATCAGGTTTCGTGACAGTTTCCGCAATAAGTCCTTTCGTTTGTCATCGGCCATATCATCCTCCGATCATCCTGTTTTTATCGAATAAGAGAGCCTTGTGGGCCACTCTCTCTACACCGACACCCGGACCCATCAATTGTTACAGGCAACAGCTTCTCGCTTTACCTCAGACTAATCGGCTTTCCGGGCCCAGTGACGCAAAGTGGAGGGGTTAACGCCAAAATCAGCATCCACCTGCAGCCCGGCCTGCTCGGCCAGCATGCCGATAATCGCCATGTGATGAACGGTGTGACTGGCAAGAAACGCCAGCTCACGCTCCATGCTGGTCAGCACCGTTTGATAATGGCCGCCACTGTTGTGCTGCATGGCCAGTGGCGCACCTCGAGAGGGCTGTACACTGTTATCCGAAAAGCTTCGGACGATTCGATTCAGGCATTGGTGGGCGGCCTGCCGGTCCGTTTCCAGGGTTTCGTCTCTCTGGCGATCCTCGTAATCCAGTACCTTGTGTTCACCGACCGCCGTCAGAAACGTCAGATAGTGGTCAATGATGTGCCGCACATGCTTACCGATGCTGTGCTGGCTGCGGGCTCCGAATGCCTGGCCGTACAGGTGTTCTTCCTCAAGGTCATCCAGGAAGTCGACCAGTTGGCCAAGGGCATGGATGTTTTCTTCAGCCATCAGGCCGAAACCGTCTTCAACGTTCCATTCTGGCGATGTCATTGTGGCCACCTCTTTTCATGGTTCGCCACAGGACTACCGTGGCTGCCTCAAGGTTGTTGGTATCCACCAGCAAACGCTCCCGGCTTTCCAGCCACCCGACCAGACGAGCGAACGAAGCGGCATCCAGAGAACGGCCGCCGGAACAACAGCAGGCGGGAATCAGATACTGAAGCGCATCACTGACCGAAACCGGGCATACGCCATCGGTCACGTCTACCGAGGCCGGTGCAGGAATCAGGAGAGCGGGCACGGAGGGCAGGGTTGTTTGCCCTTCGGCTATCGAAAGGGGGCGCAGAAGGTCATCCGGCCCCAGTAACACACCACGAGCGGATGCGGTATTCAGGTGCTCCGCTACTCTGTTTATCAGGCCGTTTGCCAGACCGTTTGCCAGACCGTTTGTCAGACCATCTGTCAGGCCCGCTTTGTCAGGGACAACCAGAATGGCAAAACCGTCGGGATCAGGCGCCATAATCACGCCTGCGTCGATGGCAATATCACCCGCCCCCGGTGCCTCGCGCATCAGGCAGGCGAACAACACATCGGACACTTCCGCCAGCGGCAGTCGTGAAGCAATCACCTGGCCGTCCAGAATCAGGGTAAAACCCGGCGTGTCCCGGACAATATCCAGGCGGGGCAAGGTGTCCTGGCTGCCCTCATCGGCAACTTCAAGAGGCTCCAGCAACGCGAAAAGACGGCTGACCAGCGGAATGCTGTCAGCCTGAACGCGCAACTTCGTACGGCCACATTGCAACACCCTGGACCACCAGGTGACCGGTAACTGCCGGTTTTCTTCGGCAATGGTGAAATCGGCCGGTCCTTCCCGGGACTGCACCAGAAACCGGTTGTTGACCCAGTCACCCAGCGTATTCCAGACATTATTGCGAATGGCCCAGGCATCCGGAGTGTCCGGCATCACCTTGAGTGCGGAATCCACGAGTGTCGAGGCAATGTCATCCGGCCCGGCACCTTCCGTTGCCATCAACCAGATCAGCGAGGCGGTTTCATTCAGGGCGCTGAGATGTCCGAGCCGGGTGTCGTAAACCAGCACCTGATCCTCGGTAACGACTTCCTCGGCCACCCAGCGCTCAAGAAGAGGCTGTGGTAATGGCCGGTCAGACAACGCCTGGGCCACTACCCAGTCTGCAAGGCGGGGCAGGGCCATATAAGGCAGATAGCGTGCCGGGTCGTCGCCCGGGATCAGGTTCCGGAAGCCGCCGCTTCGGGCGAGCTCCGCCTGCGTTTCCCGAACCACCTGCTGGAACGAAGAGCCTTTCGGTGAATCCTCCTGAGTAAGATTCAGCCCCAACAGACCAACCATATCGGCCACCAGGCCGCCCTTGACCATCTCCTCAATCCGGCCACCACTCTCGGGGCCGGCACAAACCTCCAGAGAGGGGCTAAGGTTACATTCCAGAATCCAGGGTTTGAGATCCTGATCTACCAGGCAATCGATACCCAACAATTCATAGCAGCCCCGGGTGTCGGCGCCAATGGCCCGGGACCTCTCCCGCATGGGTTCCTGTGCCGACAGGCAGGTCAGAGCGACCAGGTCTTCAATCTGCTCGAACAGGGCCAGGTCGTCATGACCCTGCTCCCGCAGCCAGAGCCGGTAGCGCTCGAAATCCACGAACTCCACCGGCACTTCCGCCTCCAGGTTGAGAGCGTTGATGTCCGGGTTGGTCAGATAACTGTAGGGGTTATTGGCGTTCTCTTCGCTGTAGGCCACCGACGCGAGCTTGGCAAAACCCTGTTCGTAAAGGTAAACCCGGAAAGGCGTCACGGACGACACCAGCACATAAAGGCGCAGTACATATTTGCGGCCGTGCATGGTGTGCGGTTTTCCCAGATATTCCTGAACCATCCAGGACGAGTCCATCGGGATCTCGCCAGGATCCTCAACCAGCCGAATGCCCTTGCCTTTGGAGGCATTCTTGGGCTTCAGCAACCAGCGTTTGTCCGGGCTCTCCAACGCCGCCTGCTGGAACCGGTGGTAATGCTCGGGCATGGAGTAAACATGCGGCACGAAATCCAGACGCTCGCCCAGAGGCCCGGAGCCTTTTTCCTGCCGCTTTACCCGATCCCGCAGGTCCATCAGGCTCTGGTACAGCCGGCTTTTTACCGTCAGGGCGTTATTGCCGGGAATGTGGTTGATCTTGCGCTCTGGCCCCACCTTCGCGAAATACTCCGGGCCCGGCATACCGGTGTACCAGCAGGCCTGCCAGTCTTCCGCGTTTTTTGCCCTTTGCCATTGCGCCTTGTCCAGAGACGCTTCGAAAAAGCGGTCCTGTTCATAGGAGCGGTTGCCACCCATCCAGTAGTGCCGTGTCATGGTTCCGCAGTCTCCGTTCCGTTTGTCCATTGCCTGCTGTTGCCCGGCTATTGTTGGCTTTCATCCAGACAGACACCTGACACTGGCCACTGTTACAGCCATCGGTGAAATTTCCGCCACCGACCGTTCCGGTTTCATTTTCCAGGCCTGTAACAACTTGATCCCGAAGGTGTCCAAGACGCGGGTACAATGACTGTCATGAGCTGCGGAGAACCCCAAATCAGGAATTCCTTAATGATCTTCCGAGTTTCCATAATGGCCGTCGTGGTTCTGGCTCTGGCAGGGGCCTGGTGGCTGTTGCAGGCATTGGGCATGCCGGCCAGCCTGACACCCCAAACACTGACTGACTGGCTGAATCAGGAGGGCGCGACAGGCCCGGCGCTGCTGATGCTGCTCATGGTCATTGCCGTGATTGTTGGCCCTATTCCAACGCTGCCAATCAGTGCGACCGCCGGACTGGCATTTGGTTTGGTGAACGGCACGCTGATCGCCGCCAGTGGGGCGCTTCTGGGTGCGCTTTTGGCGTTCTGGATCGCGCGCCTGCTGGGGCGCGATGCCATTCTGCGCCACTTCCCTGATAATCCGGTACTGGCGGAAAACGGCTCTCAACGTTTTTTAACCATCGCCATATTCCTGACCCGCCTGATTCCCGTTTTCTCATTCGCCCTGATCAGCTATGCCGCTGGCGTGACCGCGATTCACACCTGGCGCTTTGCCCTTGCCACTTTCGTCGGCATGCTGCCAATGACGCTGGTCTTTGCCGGTCTTGGTAACACCTTTGAGCTCAATCCGGCACTGACGGTGGTGGCGGGGTTGGCTATTCTGGTGTTTATGGTTTGGTTACCCTGGTCCCTCGGCCAGCGCCCGGATTCACGGCTGGCACGCTGGCTACGCCTCCAGAATGATAGGGAGAAAACCCGATGATGAACTCCGAAAAACCCGTGCTTGTCTTCGACGTGATCGAAACCATCTTTTCGCTGGAGGCCCTGTCCAACGCCTTCCAGTCACTCGGATTGCCGGAGCACACCAAAGACCTGTTCTTCGCTCAGCTGCTGCGGGATGCGTTTGCGGTATCGGCCACCGATACCTATGTGCCGTTCATAGACATGGCTCGGGGAACGTTGGAGGTTGTGCTGACCAACTTTGGCGTTTCCTCACCCGCCTCAGCAATCGACCGGATTCTGCCGGTTTTTGGTCAACTTAAGGCCCACCCGGATGTTCGGGAGGCGTTGGCGCTGGCCAAAGACAAAGGCATGACGGTGGTGTTCTTCACCAACGGCTCGAAAAGCAATACGGAGGGACTCATTACCGGAAATTCGCTGGATGAGCTAGTCGATCACGTGGTGTCCATCGACGCCATTGGCCAATGGAAACCAAAGAAAACCGTTTATCAGGAAGCTCTCCAGAGCGTGGGTGGCGAAACCGGGCGCTCAGCCATGATCGCCGCCCATGCCTGGGACACCAACGGGGCCATGAACGCGGGCATGCTGGCCGGCTGGGTGCGACGGCAGGATCGCGTTTTTCACCCCGCCATGAGCGCACCGGCTTTTGAATCCGACAACCTGGTTGAATTGGTCGGCAAGGTGTCGGAAGAACTGACGAACAGGAATTCCCAATGACCAGTAACAAGCCGCTCGATAGAAGCTCTGCCATCATCGCCGCCCTGGCCGGCGGCTGGGTTGCCGATGCCGCCAGCCTTGGTCTGCACTGGCTGTACAACAGTGAACGGATTCGGGAAGTTGGTGGTGATGAACCGGAATTCCTGCCACCCAAAGCGGACTATTTCGCGGGCGGGCTCGGCTACTTTGCCCACGAGGGCAAGCAGGTGGGTGATATCAGTCACTACGGGGCCGCCACGGGGGTGCTAACTGGCAGCCTCCTGGCCAACGATGGCCGCCTGGATATCCGGGACTACCAGCACCGTTTTCGGAGTTTCTTCGGCCCCGGCGGGAAATGGCAGGGCTATATCGACCACCCCACCCGGGTCACTCTGAACAACCTGAACAGCATTGAGCAGACCGCGATTGAACAGGCGCAGGCCGATGCTTCCGCCAATCTCACCGATCAGCAAAAGCGCGTGCTGGTGCAGAAGGTACTGCCCTACACGGGCCGACTGAGCGGTGAGCAACTGGCAGGACCTGTTCGAAAGGCCATTGACCTGACCTATCACGAAACCGAGGTTCAGGACGCCGGTGTCCATCTCGCCGAAACCATCGACCGCCACCTCGTGCCGGAAAGCGGCGCCAATGACCTGCAATTACCGGCCGTTTCCAAACTGGCACCGCTCGTGGCCTGTTATTACCGCAGCGATGATCTTCTGGCAAAAACGGAAGCGGCGGTGCGCGTGACCAACCACAACGACAAAGCCGTTGCCTGGGCGAAGTGCGCGGCAAGACTCCTGGAGGGTCTTTATCAGGGCAAGCCAATGTCAGAGGTCATGGATTCCGCCACGGCCGAAGCCCCGGCTCCGGACAACCTGAACAAGGCACGGTCCGGTGATCGCCTGGAGGCGGTAGCCGCCGGTGACACCTTTGGCCGCACCTGCTATCTGAACGAGGCCATGCCGGTGATCTTTCATATCCTCGGCCACGCCGACAGTTATACAGAGGCGGTGCGAGCCAACATCCATTGCGGCGGCGACTCCTGCGGCCGGGCCTGGCTCATCGGGCCCGCCATGGCCGCCATCCATGGGGTGGGTGGTCAGCGTGGCATTCCCCTGAGCTGGCTGGGGCGGCTAACCGATTCCGCAACCATTTTCACGGATATCGAGGCACTCGTTGGCAAACAGCCCGGATTATAGCCGGAAAATCCGTTCAAAGCCGCCCACACTCCAGTCAGTCACGGGTCGAGGGACAGGGCGCGCCGCAAGGGGCGCAGGCGCTTTCATCGCGCTGCATCAGGGCGGTTTGCACATTGCCCTGGCCGGAATTGAAGGCGAAGGTGGGGCTGTTCAGGTGGTCCACCATGATCAGCACCAGAATAACCCCCAGCGCCAGCAGGATACGGGTTCGGCTGTAAGCTCGTTTCATGCTGGTTTCCTCCCGCATCAGTTGGGCAACCGGAAAAACGGCCGCAGGCGAATGCCGATCAGCGAGCCGGCAAAGGCGCAGGCAAACCAGATCCAGGCGTGCAGGCTGGCGGAGGCAATGCCGGAGAACAGTGCGCCGATGTTGCACCCAAAGCCCAGGCGGGCGCCGTAACCCAACATTAGGCCACCCACCACTGCCGCCATGAACTGGCGCCCTTCCGGGCGGTTGCGGCTGGCTTCATTGAATTTGTTGGCCAATCCCGCCGCCAGCATGGCGCCGAGCAACAGTCCGAAGTTCATCACCGAGGGAATATGGGTGAGCACGGAATCTTTCAGGGCAATGGCCGGGTAATCCCAGGTCCAGAATTCAAACTGGGCCATGTTCACGCCCACCGCTTCCAGTGCCTTGGCACCCCAGACGTTGAAGGCGAAGGTGATGCTCCAGGGCGCACCACTGACCGCCAGGGTCAGGGCGTTACCGGCCGCCAGAATCAGGATGGCCCAGGTGAACGGCCAGCGGCCACTGACCAGCGTGCGAAGTACCCCGTGGCCCTGGGATTTCCACAGCAGCTCATTGCGCTCGATACTGCCATGGGCCTTGCGTTCGATGCGGTTCACCCACCAGGCCACCAGCCCCAGACCAACCAGTTGGGCAATGATGGCGCCGCTCAACCCCAGCGTGTTCACCAACGGCACCGGATCAAACCCCGGCTGGTCCAGCCACCAGGGCAGGTGCATGGAGCCAATCACCGTACCGACGATGAAGAACACCAGGGTAACCACCATGCGGATGTTGCCCGCACCCACGGTGAACAGGGTGCCGGAACCACAGCCACCGCCCAGCTGCATACCCATGCCGAACAGGAAGGAACCCACCACCAGCGAGGTGCCCACCGGCGCCGCGCTTTTTCACCACCAGGTTGCGCCAGCCGGCGGTAAAACCAAAGGCACCGTGATACAGCGCCATGCCCAACACGGTACCAATGGCAAACAGTGCCACCATGAACGGGGCGGTTTCCAGCCAAACCAGCCCGCCCACCAGGGCGAAACCGGCCAGGGCCGTGGTCACCACGAAGCGGTCAATCTGCCAGCCGGGTTGTGATGTCCCGGCCTGAACGGCGGCTGCCTCAGCCATGTGCTCTCCTGTTAGTTAAACAAATCCATCAATTTGCCCAGGCCCTTTTTAGCCACTTGCAGCGGCCGGTCCGAATCGTTGGACCACTGAGCCATGGAGCCGTCGTAAAGCGCCACTTCCTCGAAGCCGGCCAGCTCGCTGAGCACAAACCAGTCGGTGGCTGCCCAATGGCCGGTGTTGCAGAAGGCAATGGTGCGGGTGCCGGCATCCAGCTCGGCACGGTTGACGCGCTCGGTGATTTGATCGGCATTCAGGTACCAGGCCTCATTTTGCTCGCCCAGAAAATCGCTGTGGGGCAGGTTGCGTGAGCCGGGGATGGTACCCGGGCCCTTGGCGGCGGGGGATTTGGTTTCGCCCAGGAAATAATCCGCCGGGCGGGCATCCACCAATTGGGCCTGGGTGTCACGGGCCTGCTGGACCTCTTCCAGTGAGGCCAGCAGTGCCGGCTGCAGCTCACCCCGGAAATCGGCAAACGCACGGCGATCCGTTGGTCCCGAGGCGACTTCAAATCCGGCCGCCTGCCAGCCGGCAAAGCCGCCATTGAGAATGGTCACATCGTCGTGACCCAGAACGCGGAAAGTCCAGTACACCCGGGCGGCGCTGCCGAAATCGGTCACGCCGGTACCGGCGGGTACCACGACCACGGTGTCGTCATTACCAATGCCCAGGCCGCCAATCAAACGTTCCAGACTGCGCACGGGCGGCAACAGACCGGTGACGCCGTCACGGCTTTCACGCCAGCCATCACCGGTGTAGCTGCTGTAGATGGCGCCGGGAATATGGGCGCTTTGGAAGCTGCTGCGATCACCACCGTTATCGATGCCAGAGCGGACATCCAGAACCACCAAGTTGTCCCGGTCCAGGTTGGCATTCAACCAGGCGGCGTCTACCAGTGGTGGTGTCTTGTCTGTCTCTGCCAACGCCAGGCTACTGACGAAGGCCAGGGCAATTGCAATAAGCCTAACCATGATCTCACTCCCGATGAATTCTTGAGCGATCATTATGGATTTGATGGCGCGTAATTAAAACACGTAGAGCTATAAAATTAAAGAATATGCAAATCCTGAAAGGTTTCTTCGATGACGCTGTAACAAATTAGGCGGGGCGGGCGTCTATGGATTGTGAGCGCCGTGAAGGAATTGACCAAACGGTGCAAGAAAAACCGCTAAAGAGGTACGACATCATGAAAAAGCTGACACTGACCCTCGCTGCAATCGCACTGGCCTTTTCCGCCACAACGGCAATGGCCATGGGCGGCCAGGCAGACCGCTACAACGAACGTGGCTATCAGAGCACGCCCGTGGAACAGCCGGCAATCAGCCAGACCATTGCCGGGTGACAGAAACGCAAAAGCCGCCAGCAAATACTGGCGGCTTTCTCATTACAGCAGGGGCCGAAAAACGGTCGCTGCAACCGCTACTTTGACACTGCGGCTTTGGTCATACCCTCAAGCGCCTTTGAAAGCTTGGGCACCACCGGACAATCGCCGGCTCCGTGGCGCTCGGCAATGTAAGTGGGATCATTGTAGCCCAGCCACACCTGGCCGGCGTCGTCTTCCCAGACCAGCGCCTTCAGCGGCAGATCGATGCCCACCGACTGGGCACACTGCATGAACGGCGTGCCGCCTTTCGGATTACCGAAGATCAGCAATTGCGTGGGCCTTAACGCCTGGCCGACCTTCTCGGCCCCGGCGGCGTGGTCAATGCGAGCAAAGACATTCAGCCCCTTGTCCCCGACAATGGATTCCAGCCGATCCATGGTGTCCTGGGCAGAATGTGGGCTTTTGAGTGAAACCAGTCCTTCGGCGGCACCGGCCAACAGGCTCACGGTCATCAGGCCAACCAATGCTGCAGCTCGAGCAATCATAACAGGCTCCTCTTTCAGGCAATGCCGGCGGAGGCTGAATGAACAGCCCCCCAGCTCCGGCCTAGCGCAAATCCGGGTTCAGGGTGTAGGTACCGGTTACCCGCGCACTGGCCAGCACGTGCCCGGCCATGGCTTCGCGAACGGCATCGCCGTCAAATTCGCCATCCAGGCCCAGGCTTTCAACATCCAGCGCATGCACTTCGTAGTGGTAATGGTGAATGATCTCATCATTCCAGGGTGGGCAAGGGCCGTCATAGCCACCGTAGGTGCCTTCCATATCCGGATTGCCGGCCAGGAACTGGGTGAAATTGTTAACGCCACGCACACCAATGGGACCGGGGCCGGTATCCTTACCTTTCGGAATCACCCCATCACTGTCTTCACCTTCGGGAATCCGGGAGGTATCGGCAGGAACATCCACCAGCAACCAATGGAAAAAATCCACTCGCGGAATATCACTGGACACGGTTTTGCCTTCCTGGTTGGCATCGTCCGCGATGCTGGGCACATCCGGGTCAAACATCATCACCACAAAACTTTTGGTGCCTTCCGGTGCTTCGTCCCAGACCATCTCCGGGTTTCGGTTGGGGCCAAAACTCATGTGGTCTTCTTCACTGTATACCCCGAACGCAAACTTCTCCGGAACCGGCTTGCCTTCCTCAATGCCTCGAACGTCTAGTTTCACGGTCCAATCTCCTTTCAAAAGATTCATCAATTACCAAAACATACTTATCAACAGACTAGCAAAGGTTCGGGAAGGATTCAGACAGAGGGGCACAAGAAAAGAGGAATGAACAACGCCACGTGGGCATCATCCATTCACGGACTTCAGGTATTTTTCTGCCATTCAAACTTTTTAAAAGGCTCGTCCAATGGCGTTTCGGCAATGTGGTTGATGTAATTGCTCATGGTTTTCTGGGACAACACCAGAATCACGTCCAGAACCTGGCGCTTGCCGTAACCCGCCTGATAAAAGGCCTCCAGATCGTCTTTGCTGACATTGCCCTGCTTCTGCATCACCGCGAGGGTGAAGTTGCGCAGCGCTTCCAGTTTATCGTTGGGCAGGGGCGTTTCCGCACGCAGCGCGTCGGTGATGTCATCCGACACGTCCATCATTTTGGCAATACCGGTATGTGCCGGTACGCAATAATGGCAGGCGTTCTCCACGTTGATAGTCTGCCAGACCACCGTTTTCTCTTCGTTGTCGAACGCGCTGTCCAGAACCAGCTGGTGCAGCGTTTGGTAGGCCTCTAGCACCTGCGGGGATTCCGCCATTACCGCATGCAGGCCCGGGATCATACCGAAGCCCTTTTCGGAATTTTCCAGCAAGGGTACGGCGCCTTCCGGGGCGGACGATTTATCGTGCAAAGTGAACTCGGTCATAATTCGCTCCTTACTTGAATGATCGATCAACAGCATTCACCCTAGCTGTTATTGAGCATTCATTCAAGATATAGTTGAGCGCATATTCAACAGATAAATCGCTGGAGCCGGACATGGCCAGACATCCTCAATATGATCGCGGTGAAGCCCTGCACAAAGCAGTTGGTCTGTTCTGGGAAAAGGGCTACCACGGCAGTTCCATGAAACAGATTGAGCAGGCGCTGGACATGCGCCCCGGCAGCATCTATGCCGCCTTTGGCAGCAAAGACGGACTGTTTTCCGAGGCCTTGGCCAGTTACGCCGAGCGCGGCGGCGAAGAGCTGGCAGCACACATGCAACAGTTCGATTCCGTTGTGGACGGACTGCAGGCCTACCTCCGGAATATTGCCTACAGCTGTGCCGGAACCTGCCCATCCAAAGCCTGCATGGTGGTCAAGACCCTGCTGGAAACCAGCCACACCCATAGCACCCTTGCCAGGCAGGCCAACGAAGTACTGGCAGCCATCGAAACCACTCTGGCCAACCTTCTGGAAGAGGCACAAGCTCGGGGAGAGTTGAGCCAAAGCGTGAATTGTGGCCGATTGGCACGGCTGCTCCAGGCCCAGATCATGGGGCTCCGGGCTATTGCTGAACGTGGTCTGTCAGAAGATCAGCTGGCTGATCTGGCCGACGACATGGCCGGCATTCTGGACACCTACCGTGCAAGACACTGAGCGTAAGGGCCTAAGGGCCAGGGTCGAAGGCAGCAATTAACCAACACGCTGGTCCGATTGTTGCGCCCTGCATCAGGCCCTAGCATGGGCTCCATCAGGCTAGGGTACCGACCCTAAATCCGATCAGAGACGATAGCCAAGCACTTTCCCCGAGATCTGAGTGTTGGAGAAAGTTTTTGGCTCTCATTTCTTGGAGATCTGGATACTATGGACAATCTGCATCATATCGTTGTGGTGGGCGGCGGTGCTGGCGGCCTTGAGCTGGCCACCAGCCTGGGCAATAAACTGGGCAGAAAGAAAAAAGCCCGAATTTCGCTGGTTGATGCCGGGCTGACCCATGTCTGGAAACCTCTGCTGCACGAAGTCGCTTCTGGCTCTCTTGATGCCAGTGCCAACGAGATCAATTATCGCGCCCACGCCCGCAAGCATCATTATGAGTTCCAGCTCGGTCGTGTGAACGGTCTTGACCGGAAGGCCAAGCAAATCATCATCGACCCTTTTTACGATGATGAAGGGCAGGAAGTGGTGCCGGAAAGGCGCCTTCACTACGACACCCTGGTCATCGCCGTGGGCAGCACCGCCAATGATTTCGGCACACCGGGCGCGAAAGAACACTGCCTGTTTCTGGACAGCCTGAAACAGGCCCGCCGGTTCCATAACTTGATGCTCAATGCCTTCCTGCGCAAAAACCACGAAGCCCGGCAGGACCGGCCCCATGCCCTGAACATCAGCATTATCGGCGCCGGCGCTACGGGCGTGGAACTGGCGGCAGAATTGCGCATGGCCTCCCGGGAGCTGCCGGTTTACGGCATGAACCACCTGCAGTCTTCGGATGTGTCCATCAGCGTGATTGAAGCCGCCGACCGCATTTTACCGGCATTGCCGGGCCGATTATCGGCCGGCGCCACCCGCGAGCTACAACGTCAGAATATTCAGGTGCTCACCGGCCAACCGGTCAGTGAAATCCGCAAGGACCGCCTGATTTTAAAAGATGGTACCGAACTACCGTCGGAAATGACCATCTGGGCGGCGGGCATCAAGGCCCCGCCATTTCTGGGGGAGCTGGACGGCCTGGAAGCCAACCGCAGCAATCAGTTGGTGGTGGAACAAACCCTGCAAACCACCCGAGACCCCGATATTTTTGCCTTTGGCGACTGCGCGGCCTGCCCGCAACCCGATTCAGACCACCCGGTACCGCCGCGAGCGCAAGCCGCCCACCAGCAAGCCGATGCCCTGTTCAAAACCCTCTGCAATCGGCTGGAAGGCAAAGAGGCTGTGCCTTTTGTCTATAACGACCACGGCTCGCTGATCAACTTCAGCCGCTACACCACGGTCGGCAACCTGATGGGCAACCTGTCTGGCCGCAGCATGTATATCGAAGGCAAAGTGGCCCGATTGTTTTATGTGTCCTTGTACCGCATGCACCAGGTAGCGCTGCACGGCTTTGCGCGCACCGGCATTATCTGGTTGCTGGACAAGATCGGCCGGGCCATGAAGCCACGACTCAAACTGCATTAACCGACCGCAAAGCCCTGGATGAAGCCTCGGTCTATACGATCCTTCAAACGCCAGACCCAGCGCCCGGAAAACGTCACCGGGCCGTAGCTGCCAATGGCGGTCTGGTCACCGCAGGACAGCAGATACAGGGAATACCGGCGTGGCATAAAGGGCTTCAGTTTCCCGCCGGCCATCGCCGCCCGGAGATTCTCCGCCAGCACCGGGCCGGCACGAACCGCATGTACGCCGGAGCGGTTGAGGGCCCGATCCTGGCGGCTGCAGGTATCACCCACGGCAAACACGTTCGGGTGGGAAAGGCTCTGGTGGCAGGCATCCACTGTCACAAACCCCTGTTCGTCCACACCAAGCCCACTGTCCCTCAGGAAAGGCGCAGCCATGGCTCCGGTGGCGGCAATAACCGCGTTGCTTTTAAGCAGGGTGCCGTCGGCCAGTGCCAACTCTCCACCGCGGGCGCCGGCCTGTTGTTCGATCAACGTAACCCGGCGGCGCCTCATTTTTTTCGCGGCCAGGCGCCGTGCGCGAGCATTGAAGCCCGGCAATGGGCCGTTTTTTCCGGCAATCAAGGATACCCGGCCACCGCCTTCATGGGTGTGCTTCACAACATTGGCCGCTGCCATGGCCAGCTCCACCCCGGCTGCACCACCGCCAACCACCGCCAGGTGGCCCGCTCCGCTGGCCGATGACGCCTGCACAAACTGATCCCATTCCGCCTGAAAGTCCTCGATGGGCTTCACGCTCAGCAACTGGCCTGCGTAGTCCTGCAGCTGGCCAAGACTCGTGCTGGCGCCGATATCGATGGATAACCAATCGTAGTCAACCTTTTTACCGCCGGCGAGTGTGATCCGCCTGCCCCCCGCATCCAGCGCCACGGCCCTGTCGAGAATCAACTCGCCGCCGGCCGCAGTCACCTGTGGGGCCACTTCGATACGGCATTGGTCCAGCTGGTAATCTCCGGCAATCCAGCCAGGCAGCATGCCCGAGTAATACTGCCAGCGAGACGGGCTGATCAACACCAGCTCGGTGTCCGGTGGGGGCGATTGGGCAAATTCACGGAGTACGATCAGATGGGCGTGTCCTGCTCCCAGTAATACCAGTCGTTTCAACGGTAGCTCCCTGACGGTGGTGGTCCAATGGGTCGTTCCGGCAATAATGGTAGAGTAATGAATCAAATACCACTGTTTGCGGACAAGTGCATGACCTCAGACCCAAACAACTGGGCGATCATCGTTCCAATACTCAACGAGGCGGATACCCTGCCCGAACTGCTCGACCACCTTCAGCGCTGGCGCAAACAGGGGGCTGAAGTGGTCATTGCCGATGGCGGCAGCGACGATGCCAGCGCCGACATGGCCCGCCAGCAGGGGTTCACGGTTATCCAGACGCCCCGGGGCCGGGCACGACAAATGAACGCCGGGGCCCGGGCCAGCCAGGCGCGCCATTTGCTGTTCCTGCATGCGGACACTCGATTGCCCGCGGGCGCCGATCAGCAAGTAGGCTCGGCCCTGGGTAACAAAACGTTTGCCTGGGGCCGCTTCGATGTGTGCATTGAAGGGTTGTCAAAACTGCTGCCGGTGATCGCCTGGTTCATGAACCGCCGTTCCCGCCTGACCGGCATTGCCACCGGCGACCAGGCCCTGTTCATGACCCGCCAGGCCTTCGAACAAGTTGGCGGTTTTCCCGACCAGCCGCTGATGGAAGACGTGGAAATCAGCCGCCGGTTGAAACAAATCGCACCCCCGGTGTGTCTATGGGAGAAAGTCACCACATCGGGACGCCGATGGGATACCCGGGGCAGTTGGCGAACCATTTGGCTCATGTGGCAATTACGCTGGGCCTACTGGCGCGGCACCCCGGCGGAACAACTGGCGGAACGCTATCTATGACACCGGTTCGAATCATTATTATTGCCAAAGAGCCCCGACCGGGCTTTGCCAAAACCCGGTTGATGCCGGCGCTGGGCGCCCAGGGCGCCGCTGACCTGGCCGATCGCCTGCTGGGGCACACCCTCGGCCAGGCCCTCGCAGCCAACGTCGGCCCGGTGGAACTGTGCGTGGCGCCAGACGCCGAAGCAGCCTACTGGCAGGCCCTGGTTGAAAATGCGCCGGTGACTCCCGATCAGCCGGTGGCCCTGAGCCAACAGGTCGAGGGCGATCTGGGCACCCGGATGGCCACCGCCGCCCGGCGGGGCCTGGAAAACGGCATGCCGGTGATGCTGATCGGCACCGACTGCCCGGCCCTGGATGCCGGGCGCCTGGCTACGATGGCCGGCATGCTGGCCGAACATGACGCCTGCCTGTGCCCGGTTCAGGACGGCGGTTACTCGCTACTCGGCCTCACTCGCGTTCACGACTCGCTCTTTCAGGACATACCCTGGAGCACCGACCAGGTGGCCACCCTGACCCGCCAGCGCCTGGAGCAGCTTGGCTGGTCCTGGCGGGAAAGCGAGTTGCTGATGGATGTGGACGAACCCATCGATTTGCACCACCTTGAACAAGCGCACCCACAACTTGTCCGGAGCGAGCCATGAAACCGACATCACTGCTGGGCCCGATACTGGGCCTCACCCTGGCAACCTCGGCAACGGCCGCCCCGGACACCGTCACCTTGGGGGATTTCAGCCGCTACGACACCTTGCCGCAGGAACCCTGGCAACTGGTGCCATTCGACGGACTGCCCCCGACCGAGTACCAACGCGTCACCCAGACCGGCGTTGCCGCCGTCAAAGCCACGTCCGAGGCGAGCATGGCGTTACTGGCCCGCCCGCTGGAGGCCGATCTGAAGCGCACACCGGTACTCTGCTGGCGCTGGTGGGTGGATGAGCCCGTGTCACAAGCAGATATGTCGAAAAAATCCGGTGACGATTACGCCGCCCGGGTATACGTGACCTTTGACCTGCCAAGCAGCGCCATGAGCCTGGGCACCCGGATGAAGCTGTCTGTCGGCCGGACCCTCTTCGGCGAGCAGTTGCCGGATGCGGCGATCAACTACGTCTGGGATAACAAGCACCCGGTTGGCACCACCATGCCCAATGCCTATACCGATCGGGCCAGGATGGTGGTGCTCCGCAGCGGCATGGAGAACACCGGCCAATGGGTGGAGGAGCGGCGCAACCTGCTGGAGGATTTGCAGCGTTTCTTCGAGACCGGCCCGGATCGCCCCCTGCAACTGGCCATCGCCTCGGACAGTGACGACACTGGCAGCAGCGCAAGCGCCCTGTTCGCGGACATTCACCTGGTGGCCCAGGGGGAACAATGCCAGTTTCCCTCTCCAGAAAATTCTCAAGCCCCGGAAAAGCCGGGATCCGGGGTCTGAACGGCTTCAGCTCCCAGCCAGCCGCTGCACCCAGTCAATCATCGGCGTGGGGTAGATGCCCAGGGCCAGGATAATCACCGCCAGGGCAATCAGCGTGATGCCGCCCAAACGGCTGCCCCAGTCGTTGGGCACGTCCCGGGCCCGCATGCCCGGCTCCGGCAGGTACAGGGTCACCATGACGCGCAGGTAGTAATAGAGCCCGATGGCACTGCCGGCGATCACGCCACCCACCAGCCACCAGCGCGCATCCGCCACGCCCAGGGCTATCACGTAAAATTTGCCAATGAACCCGGCCGTCAGGGGAATGCCTGCCAGCGACAGGAAACTGATGGTCATCACCGCCGCCAGGTAGGGCCGGCGCCAGAACAGCCCGCGATACAGCGGCAGGCCATCGGCGTCCTCGCCACTAAACGGACTGGAGACCAGAGTTACCACCCCGAACGCCGCCAGCGTGGTCACCAGGTAGGTCACCAGATACACGCCCGTGGTTTCCATGGCCAGGGCGTTGCCGGCCACAATCGCCACCAACAGGTAGCCGAAGTGGGCGATGGACGAATAACCCAGCAGCCGCTTGAGGTTGGCCTGGAACAGGGCCAGCAGATTCCCCCCCAGCATGGTCAGTAATGCCAGCACAGTCACCAGTCCCTGTAGCCACTCGCTGTGGAACACCGGCGCCGCCAGCACCAGGCGCAACAGCACCACGAAGACCGCGAGCTTGCTGACCGTGGCCAGGAAAATGGTGGCCGGCGCCGGGCCACCCTGGTAGACATCCGGCGTCCACAGGTGAAACGGCACCACCGACAGCTTGAACCCCAGGCCCACCACCATCAGCGCG
>Ga0136556_1000206_pt1 | contig 40776 bp, 33 predicted proteins | sample AntRauTorckE6831_FD_104780 | JGI IMG/M metagenome (GOLD analysis project Ga0136556, IMG submission 104780) | Saline lake microbial communities from Rauer Islands, Antarctica - Metagenome Torckler E6 #831 | ecosystem: Environmental > Aquatic > Non-marine Saline and Alkaline > Saline | place... | reverse complement strand
CAGGCACGAGAAGCGAAAGTATACGTCAACGGTAGTCTGGTTGGAACCCACCCGGACCCCGAACAGCTCGCCGAACAGATCCGAGAAGCCCGCCGCCGCGGCGACGTCTCGGACATGGTCAACGTCTCGGTCCGTGGTCGGACCCAAGAGGTCATCATCAACGCCGATGCTGGCCGGGCCCGCCGCCCACTGATCGTCGTCGAAAACGGCGAACCGCTCCTCGGTGACGAGGAAATCGAGGCCGTCGACGAGGGCGACCTCGAATTCGAGGACCTCGTCGACCGCGGCTACGTCGAGTTCATCGACGCCGAAGAGGAAGAAGACATCCTGATCGGTGTCGACGAAGATGACCTCACCGACAAGCACACCCACCTCGAAATCGATCCGTCGCTGATCTTCGGGATCGGTGCAGGGATGATTCCGTATCCGGAACACAACGCCAGTCCCCGGATTACGATGGGCGCAGGGATGATGAAACAGTCGCTGGGGCTGCCATCCGCCAACTACCGGATCCGACCCGACACGCGTCAGCACCTCCTGCACTACCCGCAGCTCTCGATGGTCAAAACCCAGACCACCGATCAGATCAACTACGACGAGCGACCCGCCGCCCAGAACTTCACGGTCGCCGTCATGAGCTACGAAGGGTTCAATATCGAGGACGCACTCGTGATGAACCAAGGCTCGGTCGACCGCGCGCTCATGCGGTCGCACTTCTTCCGCACCTACGAGGGCGAGGAACGACGCTACCCCGGCGGTCAGGAAGACCACTTCGAGATTCCAAGTCAGGATGTCCGCGGCGCACGCGGGGAAGACGCCTACACGCATCTCGACGACGACGGGCTCGTCAACCCCGAGACGGTTGTCGACGAGAATTCGGTCCTGCTCGGCAAGACCAGCCCACCGCGGTTCCTCGAAGAACCCGACGATATGGGCGGTCTTAGCCCGCAGAAGCGGCGTGAGACTTCGGTGACGATGCGTTCGGGCGAGGACGGCGTCGTCGACACGGTCACGCTGATGGAGGGCGAAGACGGCTCGAAGCTCTCGAAGGTCAAAGTTCGAGACGAGCGAATCCCAGAGCTTGGTGACAAGTTCGCCTCCCGGCACGGCCAGAAGGGTGTTGTGGGCCACTTGGCACCACAGGAAGATATGCCGTTTACCGAGGAAGGACTCGTTCCCGACCTCGTGCTGAACCCACACGCACTCCCATCGCGGATGACTGTGGGCCACGTGCTGGAAATGCTCGGCGGGAAGGTTGGTGCGCTCGAAGGACGGCGCGTCGACGGGACGCCGTTCCAGGGCGAAGACGAAGAGGAACTCCGTGGCGCACTCGAAGACCACGGCTTCAAATCCTCCGGCAAGGAGGTCATGTATTCGGGTGTGACGGGTGAGAAAATCGACGCCGAGATTTTCGTCGGCACGATTTTCTACCACAAACTCTACCACATGGTCTCGAACAAGCTGCACGCCCGCTCCCGCGGGCCTGTGCAGGTGCTGACCCGCCAGCCGACCGAGGGGCGTGCCCGTGAGGGTGGGCTCCGTGTCGGTGAGATGGAGCGGGATACCATCATCGGTCACGGTGCGGCGATGGTGCTCAACGAACGCCTGCTGGATTCCTCGGACAAAGAGACGGTGTACGTCTCGGCCGATACAGGCATGATCGCGGTCCAGGACCGCGAACAGCGCCGTGTCTACGATCAGGTGACCGGCAGCGAGGACAACATCCACGAACTCGAAGTCAGTTACGCGTTCAAACTCCTCCTGGACGAACTGATGGCGCTCGGCATTCGACCAACACTCGAACTTGAGGACGCAGTCTAAGGGCTCACACACAATGTCAATGCAAACACCAAAACAGCTCGGTGGGATCCGGTTCGGTCTGATGGATCCCGAGACGTACCGCGACATGTCGGCCACGAAAGTGATTACGGCCGACACCTACGACGACGACGGCTACCCCATCGACATGGGGCTGATGGACCCCCGACTCGGCGTCATCGACCCCGGTCTCGAATGCCGAACCTGCGGCCAGCACTCGGGTTCGTGTCCCGGCCACTTCGGCCACATCGAACTCGCCGCGCCGGTCATCCACGTCGGCTTCACGACGCTGATGCGTCGACTCCTGCGGGCGACCTGTCGGGAGTGCGGCGGACTGACGCTGACCGAAGACAAAAAAGAGCAGTTCCGCGAGAACCTCGTTCGCGCGGAGGAACTCGGCAAAGACCCCGACACGGTGCTCAAAAACGCCGTTCGAGAGGCACGGAAATCCAACACCTGTCCACACTGTGGCAACCCACAGGCCGACATCAAACACGAGAAGCCGACGACCTACTACGAGGTCGAAGACGTGCTGGCCTCGGAGTACTCCGAAGTCATCGCCGAGGCAATGCAGCCCGACGAGGATGACGAAGACGACGAGGGGATCAGTCCCTCGGAGTTGGCCGACCAGACCGGCATCTCGCTGGAACGGATCAACCAGATCCTCGGCGGCGAGTTCCGCCCGCTCGACGAGGACCGACGGGCCCTCGAAAAGGCACTCGACGTCGACTTGACGGAAGAAGATATGAACAAACTGATGCCCTCGGATATTCGCGACTGGTTCGAGGACATCCCGGATTCGGATATCGAAGTACTGGGCATCGACTCGGAGAACTCCCGGCCGGAGTGGATGATCATGACCGTGCTGCCGGTGCCGCCGGTCACAGCCCGCCCATCGATCACCCTCGACAACGGCCAGCGCTCCGAGGACGACCTCACGCACAAGCTGGTCGACATCATCCGCATCAACCAGCGGTTCATGGAGAACCGCGAGGCAGGAGCCCCACAGCTGATTATCGAGGACCTCTGGGAGCTGCTGCAGTACCACGTGACGACCTTCGTGGACAACGAGATTTCCGGAACTCCACCGGCCCGACACCGCTCGGGTCGACCCCTCAAAACCCTCAGCCAGCGCTTAAAAGGCAAAGAGGGGCGGTTCCGCGGCTCGCTGTCGGGGAAACGCGTCAACTTCTCGGCGCGTACCGTCATTAGCCCCGACCCGACGCTGAGCCTCAACGAGGTCGGGATTCCGGACCGCGTGGCCAGCGAGATGACGATCACGATCAACGTCACCGACCGCAACACCGAAGAGGCCCGCCAGTACGTCGCCAACGGCCCCGAGAAACATCCCGGTGCCAACTACGTCAAACGGCCCGACGGTCGACGGCTGAAGGTCACGCCGAAGAACTGCGAAGAACTATCGACAAAAATCGAGGAAGGCTGGGAGGTCAACCGCCACCTCGTCGACGGCGACATCGTGATCTTCAACCGCCAGCCGTCGCTGCACCGAATGAGTATTATGGCCCACGAGGTCGTCGTGATGCCGTACAAGACCTTCCGGCTCAACACGGTTGTCTGTCCGCCGTACAACGCTGACTTCGACGGCGACGAGATGAACCTCCACGCCCTCCAGACCGAGGAGTCCCGTGCCGAGGCCCGTGTGCTCATGCGCGTCCAAGAGCAGATCCTCTCGCCGCGCTTCGGCGAGAACATCATCGGGGCGATTCAGGACCACATTTCGGGGACCTACCTGCTGACCAACGACAATCCCCACTTCACCGAGACACAGGCACTCGACCTGCTCCGAGCGACCCGCGTCGACGAGTTACCCGACCCCGACGGCGAGGACGAGACCGGTCCCTACTGGACCGGTCGGACCGTCTTCTCGCTGCTCCTTCCGGACGGCCTGAATCTCGAGTTCACCTCGTCGACCGGCGGCGACGTGATCATCGAGGACGGCGTGCTGCTCGAAGGGACGATCGACGAGGACGCTGTCGGCGCCTTCGGCGGCGAGATCGTCGACACTATCGTCAAACAGTACTCGGAGACACGCGCGCGAGTGTTCATTAATGAGGTCGCCGCGCTGGCGATGCGGGCGATCATGCACTTCGGGTTCTCGATCGGGATCGACGACGAGTCGATTCCACCCGTTGCGGACGAGCAGGTCGACGAGGCAATCGACAGCGCCTACGACCGAATCGAAGAGCTGATCGACACCTACGAGGCCGGCGAACTCGAATCGCTCCCCGGCCGAACGGTCGACGAGACGCTCGAAATGAAGATCATGCAGACGCTCGGCAAAGCTCGGGACTCCGCCGGTGAGATCGCCGACGACCACTTCGCCGATGACAACCCGGCAGTCATCATGGCCCGTTCCGGGGCTCGGGGTTCGATGCTCAACCTCACCCAGATGGCCGGCTGTGTCGGCCAGCAGGCAGTCCGTGGCGAACGAATCAATCGGGGTTACGAGGATCGAACCCTCGCCCACTACGAGCCGAACGATCTGTCCGCGGAGGCCCACGGCTTCGTCGAGAACTCCTACCGAAGCGGTCTCACCCCGCGTGAGTTCTTCTTCCACGCGATGGGTGGCCGCGAGGGGCTCGTCGATACGGCAGTCCGGACGTCGAAATCCGGGTACCTGCAGCGCCGACTGATCAACGCGCTGTCTGAACTCGAAGCCCAGTACGACGGTACCGTGCGGGACACCTCTGGAACGGTTATCCAGTTCGAGTTCGGTGAGGACGGTACCTCGCCGGTGCGTGTCTCTTCCGACGAGGACTTCGATATCGACGTCGAGGGAATTACGGATCGCGTTGTCGACGCGGAGTTCGGCAGCGAGAGCGAAAAGGAGGCGTTCCTCGGTCGGCGCGAGCCGCCGACGAACCTCTCAGAGCGTAGTGAGCCGCGGTTCGAGGAGGTGGAATCCGATGACTGAAGCAAAGTACGATCCGATGGCTGCCTACAGCCACATTACCGACGATATCGAAGCAATCGTCGAAGACACGGTGCTGCCACGCCGACTCAAGGATCGGGTCTACGACACCATCGAAGACCACGAGGGCGTGACGACCGAGCAGGCGACCGACATCGCCCGTGGGGTCGAATCACAGTACACCGACACGCGCGTCGACCCACTCGAACCTGTGGGTACTGTCTCGGCCCAGTCGATTGGTGAGCCCGGAACGCAGATGACGATGAACACGTTCCACTATGCGGGGGTCGCAGAGATTGACGTGACCCAAGGGCTGCCACGACTCATCGAGCTTGTGGACGCCCGGAAGACGCCGGATACGCCGATGATGACGGTGTATCTCGAAGACGAGTACGCCGAAAAACGAGAGAAGGCCCACGAGGTCGTCTGGGCACTCGAAGCAACCGACATCCTGTCGCTCGGCGATGTCTCGACCAACGTCGCGGACATGCTCGTCCGGATCGACCTCAACGAGGAGACGCTGCTCGAACGGTGGCCAACGGTCGACTCCGCAAACACCGTCGCCACTGAGATTTCCGAAACCATCGAGGACAAACTCGGTGTTTCGACCCGGCAGAGCGGGATGGCAATCGAGTTCGGTCCCAACGAACCGAGCTACCGAGAACTGCTCCAGCTCGTCGAACAGCTCCGAGAGATCGTCTTCAAGGGGATCGAAGAGATCAGCCGCGTCGTGATCCGGAAAGAGGAGTTAGAGGACGGCGAGGAGTTCGTCCTCTACACCGAGGGATCGGCGTTCGGCGACGTGCTCCACATCGAGGGCGTCGACGCCAGCCGCTCTACGTGTAACAACATCCACGAGATCCGTGCGGAACTCGGCGTCGAGGCCGCCCGCGAGGCGATCATCAACGAGACGATTGACACGCTCCGCGAGCAGGGTCTCGACGACGTGAACATTCGGCACCTGATGCTGGTCGCCGACATCATGACCAACGAAGGGACGATTGAGTCGATTGGTCGACACGGAATTTCGGGCTCGAAGGACTCGGTGCTGGCGCGTGCGGCCTTCGAGGTGACGGTCAACCACCTGCTGGACGCCGCGGTTCACGGCCAGAGCGACGATCTCAACGGCATCATCGAGAACGTCATCGCTGGCAAACCGATTGCACTGGGCACCGGCGACGTCAAACTCCGCATGGGATCGATTGACGCCAACCCGGCCGACGACTGACCATGAAAGTCACGCTCTCCGACGAGGCACGACGGTATATGGGGCTGTTCGACGAGGAGACCGACGTCAGCCCCAACGACTGTCTCGTCGAGAGCGACCGTGTGGTGTTTCTGATCCCGGCCGGTGAGATGGCCGACGCTATCGGTCCCGACGGGCGGATCGTCCGTCGTGTCGAGGAGAAAATCGGCCGGACAGTCGACCTCGTTGAGGACGCCGAGACACCCGCAGCGTTCGTCGAAAACGCACTCGCCCCCGCAGTCGTTCGCGGGGTGACGATCTCCGAACAGGGCGACCGGGTCGCCTACGTCGAGGTGGTCGACGCCGACCGTGGGGTCGCTATCGGCTCGAACGGCCAACATATCGAGACGGCGCGTCGACTGGCCCGTCGACAACACGATATCGACGACATTCAGTTGACGTAGCTTCTCACAACAGTCAACTGACACAGACAGTCGACGTTCTGTTCTTTGAGACTGTCGACTAGCTGTAAGCGGCTTTCCGTCCGTTTTGTGCGCTCCGAGTCGGTTTCACTCCGTTTTATCTCACACTGGGAAACAGTCTCAGATTCGATTAGCGACCCCTAAGAAGCGATTTGCGTGGGTTTCGCTGAGCCCAAAGAGGGATGCTTAAGTATCCGCATCCGAAACGAGAGGCTACATGGCCAACGGCAAATATGCCGCCCGGAAGCTCAAGAAAGACCGGCAGAAGCGACGCTGGTCGGACTCCGAGTACGCTCGACGAGAGCGCGGGCTCAAAAAGAAGTCAGACCCACTCGAAGGCGCACCGCAGGGACGCGGCATCGTCCTCGAAAAGGTCGGTATCGAAGCAAAGCAGCCGAACTCCGCGATTCGAAAATGTGTTCGGGTCCAACTCATCAAGAACGGCAAGCAGGTCACCGCCTTCTGTCCCGGTGACGGTGCTATTTCGTTCATCGACGAACACGACGAGGTCACCATCGCCGGAATCGGTGGCGCGAAGGGTCGCGCAATGGGCGACCTTTCGGGTGTCAACTACAAGGTCGAGAAGGTCAACGGTGTCTCGATGATCGAACTCGTCCGCGGTAACGCAGAGAAACCGGTGCGATAATGTCGGAAAGCGAAGCCGACACTCCGGACGAAGATGTTGAAGAGGACGTCGACGCCGAAACCGAAGCTGCCGAAGTCGACGCCGACGCTGAAGCCGAAGAAGAGTCCGCCGTCGAGGGCGCACTCCTCTTTGGAGTCTGGGAAGTCTCGGACATCGAGTACGACGACCCCAGCACCCAGCGCTATCTCAACGTGACGCCGATTGCCCACACGATGGGTCGACACGCCTCGAAACAGTTCGAGAAAAGCGAGATCTCGATTGTCGAGCGACTCATCAACCGGTTGATGCAGACCGAAGAAAACACGGGCAAAAAGCAGCGGGCGACCAAGATCGTCCAAGAAGCCTTCGAGCAGATCCACGAGCGGACTGACGAGAACCCAGTTCAGGTACTCGTCACCGCCGTCGAGAACGCCGCCCCGCGTGAGGAGACCGTCCGCCTCAAGTACGGTGGCATCTCGGTGCCCAAGGCCGTCGACGTCGCCCCACAGCGGCGGGTCGACGAGGCCCTGAAGTTCATCGCACAGGGAACGAAAAACGCGAGCTACAAATCGAAGACGAATGCCGCCGAGGCACTCGCCCAGCAGCTCACCGGTGCGGCCGATTACGACGTCGGCGCGTACGCGATCAATCAGAAAGAAGAACGCGAACGCGTCGCCGCCGCGGCCCGCTAACGCCGTCTGCGGTTTTCGTTTTTATAAGTGTGTGAGCGACTGCTATGTGGAGTCGACACCGGATTAGTCGCATAAAATCGGGGGCTCTTTGAGTGTCCTCACGGGAGTGGCGGTATGTTTGCAACGGCGGTTCTCGTCGGCGGTGCGTTCGGAGCCAAACACGCTTTTGAGGCGGATCATCTCGCTGCGGTCGCCACGCTGGTCGCGGACGAACCGCGACCAGCCGCAACCGGTGCTGCGTGGGGGATCGGCCATTCGGTTCCGATCCTCGCTATCGGTGGTCTCTTTGTCGCGCTGAACATCCAGCTCCCGTCGACCGTTGGGACCGCCTTCGAGGTACTCGTCGCCGTGATGCTCGTCGGTCTCGGTGCTCGCGTGATTGCAGACCGCGAACCGCTCGGAACCAGCCTGTTACAGCACAGCCACGGTGGCCGGTCTGGGACGGTTCACCGGCATCTTCGGCTCGCTGGCAAACGGATCGGTCTCGGCCACACGCACACGGACAGAGAATCGTTTGCGGTCGGAATCGTTCACGGTCTCGCAGGCAGCGGTGGGGTCGTCGTCGCCCTCGCCGCGGCCGCCCCGACGAACATCGCTGGTACCGGATTTCTGGTTGGCTTTACGGCTGCGAGCATCGTTGCAATGGCGATTGCATCGTGGGGCTGTGGTCGGGGGATCGAACGGGTCGGCCGACTGCGGCTGGTTGCTGGAGCTGTGAGCGTGGCTGTGGGTCTGCTGTTAGTTGCAGACGTTGCGAGATCCGTTCTCCCGCTGTAATACTGCCCTCACCGAACAGGTCGACGAACCGATTCGTGTTGTCCGTGCTGACGACCAGTTTGACACTGGAACCGCAAGGTTCGACCCGCTCACCGACGCCGAAGTAACGGTCGAATTTTACGATACGTCGACGCCGACCAGCGGCTTTTTATGAGCTGAGCGGTCGACGTGACGGTCCGATCTCGGCTTGCTCTCCTCGAAAAACGGTGCACGCTGTTTCGACTTCAATCGACGAGTAGACACAAATATTGATATATTTGTAATTCGTACTGTTTTGCAACATACTCTCTCGGTAGTACGGGCGAGGTCGTTCGCCGGGACCGTCGACGAGAGAGAGAACACAGATGAAACGCCGAAACTTCGTTCTCAGTGGGGGTGCGCTCGCGACGATCAGCCTCACGCTCACCGGCACGATGGCGGGGTTCGTCGACTCCGTCACGGCGAACGCCAATTTCCAGATCGTGCCGAACGCGGGTGATGTGGAGACGACACTCGAAACGATCCCGACCAGTGCAAACCAACCATCGACACATACGTGGGAGTTCACCGGGCTCGAAATCGAGGCCGACGTCGACACGATAACCGTTGTCTATCCCACAGGGACCAGTTTCGATGGACTCTCTAACAAGGAGATCACAGTCGAGTTGGACCGAAGCGGTGACGGTAGCACAAAGGAAGTCAAAGTCAACAAGGACACCTACGGCGGTCGGTCGGCGACGTTCGATCTCGCCGGTAATTTCAACACCAACATCATGGGAACAGCAGTTGTCACCATCGAGGGTATCGAGAACCCGGATGGAGGCATCTACGAGCCGGAGCTGTCGTTCGAGACGGCCACCGAGACGTTCTCGTTCACCGCCGAGATGGGAATCACCGACGATACGGCCTTCTACGAGCCCGAGATCATCGATGCGCCATCGGTTGTCACGGCTGGCGATAGCTTCACCGCCGACTACACGGTCACCAACACCGGTAACGGACCGGGGAACCAGACGATCACGGTGAGCGCGGGTGACAGTGAGGAGTCGACGACGAAAGCTCTTGATTCGAGCGACTCCTACAGCGATACGTTCAGTTACACCACCTCGGAGGCCGATTCACCGGCGGTCGACCTCGTGGTCGCAACCGAGGACACGACCGCCACACAGGAGATCACGGTGGCCGGGGCGTGGAGTCTGGACCTCAACCCCGCAAAGCAGAATTCGTCGTCGATCCACACCTGGACGACAGGCTTCGTCGACTACCAGGGCGAGGTCGACGAGATCCGGGTCAACTATCCCGGTGGTAAGCAAGGGGCGAGCCTCGATGGGCTCACCAACGAGGATGTGACCGTCGAAATCACTCGCGACGGCGAGAACAGCCCAACCGATATCCGAGTCAACAGCGACACGTACGCCGGGTCGACGGCGACGTTCGATCTCAGCGGGAACTTCAACACTGATATCGACGGCGAAGTTATCGTTCGGATCGACGGCGTCGAGAACCCGAAGAAGGGCGACTACTCTGCCGATATCACGCTGATCGGCAACGACCAGACGACAACCTACACGGTTTCGTTTACCATCTAATCAGTCCGTTCTCGGTTGCGTGCTGATCGCTCTTCGGTTAGTGCTGATCGCTCAATTAGTGCCTACCCGAACAGTTCGACAAACCGATTGGTGTCGGCATCGGTACCGACGACGACCAGTTCGTCACCGCGCTGAAACCGGAAGTCCGGACCGAGATCAGTCAGTAGGTCGCCGTTGCGTTCGACAGCGACGACCGTCGACCGGGTGCGCTCTCGAACCCGTCCACCAGCCAACGTCTCGCCGATGAGTCCGGCTGCAGTGGTTCGCACACACTCTATCTGTGTCTCCACCGAGAGGATCTTCTCGGTCTCCAGCACCTCTGAGGCGATGGCCCGCCCGCTGACAGTCGCCAGCGAGAGGACGTACTCCGCGCCCGCACGGTAGGTTTTTTGAATCGCCCCGGCGGTCTCGGCGCGGGCGACAATCTCGGCGTCGGGATTCAGATCCCGGATGACGAGTGTCGCGAACTCGGTGGCCGTGTCGTCCGGCAGTGCCAACACGACCGAGCGGGCGTCCTCGATACCTGCCGCCCGTAACACGTCGGGGTCGGTGCCGTCGCCGACAACGTCGACACCCTCCCTGTCGACCTCGTCGACCACTGTATAGGGGAGGTCAACCGCGTCGAGTCGGTTGGCAACGATACCGCCGACCTCGCCGAAGCCGACGATCACCGTCTCGCCGTGACTGAACCGCCGGACCGAGGAGGTCGCTTCGCCTTCGAGGGCCCGAAGCTGTGTTTCGGTGCCGGTGGCGATCAGGTAGGTACCGTTGTCGAGGACCGCCTCGGGGTCGGGCGGCATCTCGAAACTGCCGTGCCGCCACGCCCCGACGACGGTGACGCCATAGCGTTCGTGGATCGCACTTTCGGCGAGAGTCTCGCCGGCCAACTCACAGTCGGCGGCGATGGGGATTTCGGCGATGGCGAACCCCTCGCCGATTGAGATCGCATCCTCGAAGTTGGCCCGAACGGCCGTGGTGAGCTTCCCGGCGAGGCTCTCGCCGAGGATCGTCCGCGGCGACAGCACGGTGTCAGCCCCTGCAAGCCGGTGGTAGCGCTCGCGGTCGGGGTCTTCGACGACACTGATAACACGCACGTCGCTGTTGGCCTCCTTGGCCGCCAGCACGATACTCGCGTCGACGCGGTCCGACACGTCGGCGACGACCGCTCGCGCCGTATCGATGTTGGCCTGTCGGAGCCCGTCGACCGACTCGGGGTCGGCGTGGACAATCGGATACCCCGCCTCGTAGAGCTCGTCGGCCCGGTCGCCGTCGGCCTCCATCAGCACGTAGTCGACGCCGTCGGCCTCCAACTCGTCGATCAGCGTTTCGGCACGCGAGGAGTAGGTACAGACGATCACGTGATCGGTGAGGTCCTCGTCGACGGTCGTCGGGGCCGATGTCGAGAGGGCCTGCTGGAACACCGGCAGAAAGACTGCCGGGAGCGCGACGAAAAACAGCGCCACGCCGGTAATATCGAGGATCATCACGAGCACGTTCATCTGGGGACTCTCCCACGGCGAATGTGAGCCGTAGCCGGTTGCGGTAAACGTCTCAACGACGAACTGGACGGATTGGAGAAACGAATAGGGGTAGGACGGCTCGTAGGTCCGACTGCCGAAATCGTAGGCGAGCGCAGAAACGAAGATGAGGACTGCAATCCCGGCCACATAGCCGACCGCTCGGCGTTTCAGCTGACCCATACGGTCGGATACCGCTGGCCGCGAAAAGCCCTTCCGTTTGCTGACCCCCTATTCGGCGGTCGCGTAGGCTCTGGTGACGTCGACCAACGCCTTCCGGTACTCGCTTTCGGTTGGATCGCTGCCGAGTGATTTGAACCGATCTTTGAACTCGGCGAGGTCGACCGCTGGGGCATCCGCGGCGGCAGCATGGGCCAGATCGTAGAGCCGATGGCCACCGTCGACCAGCCCGTGGCGCTCGACGAGACCGAGCGCAAAGGCGGCGTTGACCGCGGTGATCTCCGGATCGGAGCCCGGCGTTTCGAGCCGGGAGCCGGGCCGGTCGTCCTCGGCGGGCCGGTCGGCGAGTGCGGTGGCGAGTTTCGCGGCAAAGAAATCGATCAGCTTGGTGGCAGGAGCGAGATCCAACGTGATGTCGTCGGCGTAGATATCCTTCATGTGGTTGGCGATCTGGTAGCAGTGGCTCAGCTTGCGGCGTTCGACTGACTTGCCAGCCAGTGCGAGAAACAGCGCCTCGTCGGTCGACTGGGTGTGGGAGGCGTGTCGCTGTTCGTAGCGGGCCATATGGGCGAACTCATGCAAGGCGAGTTCGCGAGCCATCACGCTGGTGGCGGCCTGTCGGGAGATGTTGAGCACGTGGTGGTCCTCATAGTGGGCCGCCCACGTTCGCTCGTCGGGGTTCTCGCGGATCTGGACGTCGACCGGCTGCGAGAGGTCGTATTCGGTTTCGAGGAGGTCGGCCGCACTCAGAAACGGATCGGGAGCGACTGTCCCCTGCACTCGAACATCCATGTGTAATAGTACCATGGGCAGGGAACTATATGGGTGTTTCGCGGCCGATAGCTTGTCGAACGAATGGTTCGCGGCTGGTGAGCCACCGAAAGCGGGAGTCGCAGTTAGAAGATAATCCGTTCGAGGAGTCGGCGAACGAACGACGGGCGGCGCGACTCGTGGGAGTAGACGGTGACAGTCGTGCAGCCGGGCGTGGGGATCGTCGGCCGCTCGTCGACCAGCACGCTGCGGAGTCTGTGGTCGGGGCCGCGGCGCACCAGCAGGTCGGGCTGCTGGGGTTTGCCGCCGTCGGTCCGCATCGGTTCGGCCGCCACTGGCACCGACAGCAGTTCCGAGAGCTCCGCCTGGTAGTCGTCGACGCGCTGTTGTTGTTGGTCGGTGTGACCGCCCTCAGCCGGATACCACAGCGACACCGACCCGTCGTTGGCGGTGGCGACGGCCTCGCCGACGCTGACCGCCAGCGGCGCGTACGGGCCGCCGTCGCCCGAGAGCACGACCCGTTTGGGCTCGTCGTAGCCGAGGTTGTCGACTAACAGCACGTCACACGGGGCGTGGCGGACGACCCAGTCGATGGGGTCGCCAACGACCCGTGAGCGGAGCCGGAGCGGCTCGTGTTCGGCCAGAATCGTGTCGACGCCGCGGTGCTCGGCGAAGTTGACGATGGCGTGTTTCGTGTCGTGGCTGACGATCTCGTCGGCCTCGATGTCGACCCCGCAGTCGTCGGCCAGCGCCTCGATCCGGGTTTCGAAGGAGAGGTCCGACGATGACTGTCTGGTCGCCGATTCGGTGAGGGGGGCCTGATCGGGGATCTCCTCGAACCGGACGACGACCACCCGACCGTCGTCGGGGCGAACGATATCGGCGGCCAGTCGGATCAGCGCCCGCTCGCGGTGCTCGTCGATCTCCTTGGTCAGCGCGACAAGGATCTCCTCGGTGCCGTCAGCCGGCTCGGCTGCGACCTCCGAGAGAGCGTTCTGTCCGACCTGTCGACGGATCGCATCGCTGGCGGCCCCCTCACGGTCGACGCGCGGTTTGACGTAGAGGAAATACCAGACGACGCTCCCGACCGTGATGGCAAGCGCGCCGAGTAGCGCGGTCATCCCCATCTGTGTGAGTAGCAGCGCGCCGGTGATCGCGCCGAAGATCTGCATCCACGGATACAGCGGCGAGGTGAACTCCGGCTCGTACTCCATTGTTCCCTCGCGGAAGGCGATCAACGCGACGTTGATCAGCGCGAAGACGAGGATCTGGAACGCGCTGGCGAGCTTTGCGATGTCGAGGATCGGAACGAACGCGATGAGAACCAAAAGCACCGCGCCCGTCAGCGTGATCGAGGTGACGGGGGTGCCGAACCGCTCGCTGACCGTCGAAAACGTCGGCGGGGCGAGCTGGTCCCGACTCATCGCAAAGGGGTAGCGAGACGACGAGAGGATGCCGGCGTTCGCGGTCGAAATCAACGCGAGGATCGCCGCGAGGATAACCGCGATGACACCCGCCTGCCCGAGGGTCTGCTCGGCGGCGACCGCCACCGGCGTCAGCGAGCCGGCGACGCTTCCCGGATCGGTAACCCCGACCAGCACGGTGACGACCGCGACGTACAGTACCGTCGTGAACGCGAGCGAACCGAGAATCCCCAGCGGGATGTTCCGCCCCGGATCCTCGACCTCCTCGGCGACGCTGGCGACCTTGGTCACACCCGCATACGAGACGAACACGAGACCGGTCGCAGCCAGCAAGCCGCCGATGCCGTCGCCGAAGAAGTTCGCATAGTTGGTCGACTGGACGCTCGGTGCGCTCCCGGCGGCAAACCAGCCGAGGGCGGCCAACATGACCACCACGATCACTACCTGGAGTCGACCGGTCTGTTTGGCTCCAAGGATGTTCACCAGAATGAGGATTCCCGCAAGCCCCAGTGCGACCGGTTTCAGTGGGAGATCAAATATCAACAACAGGTAGGGAACGCCGCCGACGAGTGCGAGCGCGCCTTTAAAAGACAGCGAGAACCAGGTGCCGACCCCGGCAATCGTCCCGAGCATCGGTCCCATCCCACGCTCGATGTAGATGTAGGTCCCGCCGGCCTCCGGCATCGCCGTGGCCATCTCGGACTTCGAGAGTGCCGCGGGCACCACCAGCAGGCCAGCAAGCAAATACGCGAGAATGACTGCCGGACCGGCGATGTCGAGCGCAAGTGCAGGCAGAATAAAGATACCACTGCCGATCATCGCCCCGATACTAATAGCGAGGACGGACGGAAGACCGAGGTCACGTTCGAGTTCTTTCATGTATGGGCTGTTTGTGGGGGTAGCTGCGTGTCGACGCCTAGATGACGGGATTGGATAAACAGACCGATTTGAATGACGATCTGTCAAAATTAAGGCGGCATATGCTGTATAGTGTTATTAATAAGGCACTATATCATTATATGCGACACCGTGTCAGTCCCTATACAGCACCCACTGGCCACATAAGACTCATATTTCTCCCGCTCCCCACGTGATGTAATCAATGAAAAACGGAGAGTTAGACGATATTGACAGAGGGATTCTGTACTACCTCCAGCAGGATGCTCGGGGGACATCGTCCAGCGATATTGCGGCGAAGCTCGATCTCTCCTCGAGTACGGTTCGGACCCGACTGAACAAACTCGAAACCAGCGGAATCATCCGGGGCTATCATCTCGATATCGATTACGATCTTGCTGGTTACCCGCTGTACACGAAGATCATCTGTACCGCACCGATTCCGGACCGCGACAGGCTTGCGAACAAGGCCCGGGAGATACACGGGGTGACTGCTGTTCGAGAGATTATGACCGGCGAGCAGAACGTGTACGTCAACGCCATCGGAAAAGACCACGACGATCTCAACCGAATCACCGAGGATCTGGATTCGCTTGGCCTCGATATCGTCGACGAGAAAATCATCCGCGACGAGTACGTCTGTCCGTATCACGGCTTTCTCGGCGAGGGCGAGGAGCCGGAGTCGGTGGCTGATGGCGAGCCGACCGAGTAGCGTCGACCCAAACCCTATTGATTCGGTACCGGGAACCGTCGACTAATGGCGTTAGTTGTTCCCTTCGATGGCAGTGAACTCTCGAAGACGGCACTCGTCCGGGCCGCGCAGTTCGATACGGTGTTGGATCAGGGCGTCGTCGTGGTATCAGTCGTTCCGCGAAACAATGTTCCGTACGCCCGCGAGCGCGGGTGGATCGGACCGAACGAATCATTCAACAGTGACGCAATCGTCGACGCACTTCGTGAGTCGGTCGACAAGATCGCCCCAAACGCCGAGTTTCATCACATTTCCGTTGGGCGGAACTCCCCGTCGGGCACCATCGCCAACAAGATCCGCAAGTTCGCTCGGGACAACGAGGCGAGTATCGTGTTCGTCGGGAGTCGAGACGCCGGCCGAATCGCAAGCTCGCTCAGCGTCGGCTCGTCGGTCACCTCGGATCGGTCCTACGATACATTGATCGTCTCCAACACCCGCCCAACGCCGATCACGGAGCTCGAAGACGCGGTGTCGACCGAAGTCGTCATGCAGTAGCGAGCTGGGCTCGGCTGATTGTCAATAGCGTGGGGTTACCGGTGTGGTATACTGTTTCACACTGAGAACTCCTTATTCCGGCGTTTTGCGGTCGGAGTCGGCGGAATCAGCCCAGAGCGAAACACTACCCTTTTGACCCTCCTTCCGGTAGCACCCTGTATAATGGGCCGACGAAAAAAGATTGTAGAAGAATGTGAACGGCTGATGGACAACCCGGAACACATCCGGAACATCGCCATCGCCGCTCACGTCGACCACGGCAAAACAACACTCTCTGACAACCTCCTTGCTGGGGCTGGCATGATCTCGAACGAGACCGCGGGCCAGCAGCTCGCGATGGACACCAAAGAGGACGAGCAGGAACGTGGGATCACCATCGACGCGGCGAACGTTTCGATGACCCACGAGTACGAGGATACCAACCACCTCATCAACCTGATCGATACCCCGGGCCACGTCGACTTCGGCGGCGACGTAACCCGAGCCATGCGCGCAGTTGACGGCGCGCTCGTGGTTGTCGACGCAGTCGAAGGCGCAATGCCACAGACAGAAACTGTCCTTCGACAGGCACTCCGAGAGGGTGTCAAACCAGCACTGTTCATCAACAAGGTCGACCGCCTCATCAACGAGCTTCAGGAAGGACCTGAAGAGATGCAGGAACGACTGATGTCGGTTATCCACGACGTGAACGAACTCATCCGTGGGATGACCGAAGAGAAGGATTACGACTGGACCGTCTCGGTCGAAGGCGGCACCGTCGGCTTCGGTTCGGCGCTCTACAAATGGGGTGTCTCGATGCCGTCGATGCAGCGCACCGGCATCGACTTCGGCGACATCATGGAGCTCGAACGCAGTGGCGAGGAAGGCCGCGATGAGCTGCAGGAACGAACTCCATTGTCGAACGTCGTCCTCGACATGGTCGCCGAGCACTTCCCGAACCCTGTGGACGCCCAGCCCCGTCGTATCCCGACGGTATGGCGTGGCGACGCCGACTCGGAGATTGCCAAAACAATGCGATTTGTCGACGAAGACGGCGAAGTCGTCTTCATGTCGACCGATATCTCGATGGACCCACACGCTGGCGAAATCGCTACGGGTCGACTGTTCTCCGGAACGATTGAAAAAGGTCAGAATCTCTATGTCTCCGGGACGGCGGGCACCAACCGTGTCCAGTCGGTCGGGATCTTCATGGGTGGCGAACGCGAGGAAGTCGAAAAGGTACCCGCAGGCAACATCGCCGCGGTCACCGGCCTCAAGGACGCCATCGCTGGCTCTACTGTCTCCTCCGTCGAGATGACACCGTTCGAGTCCATCGAACACATCTCCGAGCCGGTCATTACGAAATCCGTCGAGGCAAAGAGCATGGACGACCTGCCGAAGCTCATCAAGACGCTCCAGCAGGTCGCCAAAGAGGACCCAACCATTCGCATCGAGATCAACGAGGACACTGGCGAGCACCTGATCAGCGGACAGGGTGAACTCCACCTCGAAGTCATCACCCACCGTATCCGCGACAACCAGGGTATTCAGGTCCACACCGGTGAGCCGATTGTCGTGTTCCGCGAGCAGCCTCAGGAGAAATCCCGCGAAGTCGAGGGTGTCTCGCCGAACAACCACAACAAGTTCTACATCACCGCCGAACCCCTTGACCAAGACATCGTCGACTCGATCAAGCTCGGCGAGGCCTCGATGGATATGCCCGAACTGGAACGCCGTGAGGCACTTCAGGAGGCAGGGATGGACAAAGACGACTCCCAGCTTGTCGAACACATGTTCAAAACGAACATCCTGCTCGACGAGACAAAGGGTATCCAGCACCTCAACGAGACGATGGAACTGGTCATCGAGGGGCTCGAAGATGCCCTCGAAGACGGTCCACTCGCGGCCGAACCCGTTCAGGGTGCCCTGTTCCGACTCCACGACGCCAAACTCCACGAGGATACGATCCACCGTGGTCCCGCACAGGTCATTCCGGCAACGCGGGATGCAGTCCACCGCTCGCTGATCGACGCCGAGATTAGGCTGCTCGAACCGATCCAGAACGTCCGTATCGACGTTCCATCCGAGTACATGGGCTCGGCTTCCGGCGAGATTCAGGGCCGCCGTGGCACTGTCGACGACATGTTCCAGGAGGGCGACCTCATGGTGATCGAAGGCATCGCGCCTGTCGAAGAGATGATCGGTTTCTCCTCGGACGTTCGATCCGCGACCGAGGGCCGTGCGTCGTGGAACACCGAGAACGCTGGCTTCCGTGTGCTGGTGGACAACCTCCAGACCGAGAAGATCGGCGAGATCCGCGAGCGCAAAGGGATGAAGCAGGAACTGCCGCCGAGCATCGACTACATCTAACTCGACGCTCGCGGTTCACGGTCTGCAGTCCAGCACTGACTGGCAGTAGTCAGTGCCTACCTGTCGGTAGGCGGTATTTTCTGGTTTTATAAGTTGATTCACATCAGCAGTCGCTCTGGATGCCGTCGACAGCCCGAGTCGGGCCTTCGATGAACTCTTATACCTGCTGAAACAGGGTCAATATATATGCGGACGGGAACGATAGCCGAAGTCCGACGGGACAGCATCGCACGACAGAGCACCTGCTGTCGGTCGGACACAACACGACGCTCGTCCCGCTCGGAGGTGGCTCTATGAGCGACACCGGCGGCGAGGTCCAGACCCACACGGTTCGGCTCGAACTCGTCGACGAGCCGGGCGAGCTGCTCCGCGCGCTCCAACCGATCTCCGAGGCGGGTGGCAATCTGCTGTCGATCTACCACGAACGCGGGAACCTCACGCCGCGGGGTCATATCCCGGTCGAGGTCGACATCTCGTGTGCCCCCAATCGGTTCGACAATATCGTCGACTCGCTACGGGATGCCGGTGTCAACGTCATTCAAGCCGGTACCGAGCGGTACGACGAGGAACTGGTCGTGGTTCTGGTCGGCCATCTCGTCGACACTGATCTCTCGGACACGCTCAGACAGATCGAATCCTGCGCCAACGCCTCGCTGACCGATCTCTCATTGTCGGCTCCGCGGGGTCGCGACGAGACATCCAGTGCTCGAATCCGACTCAAGACGCGGTCGGGGACCAACGGCGACGCGCTGGCAAAACTCCGGGAGATTGCTGAGGACAAGGAGCTGCAGGTCATCGAACCACTCACGGAGGCAAGCCAATGAGCGGCGCTCGACTCGCCGTGTTGGGTGCTGGTGCGGTCGGCCGCTCGGTGGTCGAACTCGCCGAGGAGTACGGCCACACCGTTACCGCGGTTGCGGACTCCTCGTCGGCCATCGTCGACCCAGAAGGTGTCGACGCCGAGGCCGTCCTCCAGCGCAAATCCGACGAGGGCGTCGTTGGTGACAACGACCCATCCGAGGCGTTAGGCGCTGCCTACGACGTGTTAGTCGAGGTCACACCGACGACACTCGGTGACGCCGAACCCGGCTTCTCGCACGTCAAGCATGGGCTCGAACGCGACAAACACGTCGTGCTGGCCAACAAGGGACCGGTTGCCGAGCGGTACGGCGAGCTGCGGGAGCTTGAGGCCGACAGCGAAGGGAAGATTCGATTCGAGGCGACCGTCGGCGGTGCGATTCCGATCCTCTCTACTATCGAGGATTTCGGACCGACCCATATTACCGCCGCACGTGGCGTCCTCAACGGGACGGCCAACTTCATCCTCTCGCGGATGGCCGCCGAGGGACTCGACTACGAACACGTGCTGGCCGAAGCCCAGGATCTCGGCGTCGCCGAGGCCGATCCGACGTTCGACGTCGAGGGGATCGACGCCGCGCTCAAGTTCGTCATTCTCTCGAACGTTCTAGCCGACGGCGATCAGGAGTTCACCCTCGAAGATGCAGCCGTCGACGGAATCACGGAGATTCCGGGAACCGCACTCGATCTCGCCGCCGAGGACGGCCGGACGATCCGCCTCATCGGTGAGTCGACGCCTGAGGGCGTCAGCGTCGCTCCACGGCTCGTTCCCGCCGACGGGCCACTGTCAGTGACGGGAACGCTCAACATCGTCCAACTGGAGACCACCCACGCCGGCCGACTGAACATCAGTGGTCGAGGTGCGGGCGGTCCCGAGACGGCGACCGCGGTACTGTCGGATGTGAGTCGACTGGTCGAGTAAGCTGCGGTTCGAAGCGTGGCGTCGACTGTTTTCCGTTCGGACGCTACTGTAGATGACTGGCTCTGTCGCTATCGTGTTGACTTGTATTGGACGTACTTTCGCTCTGATGAGGTGGAGAAATCAGTTCCCGGCGGACTGGCTGTCACTGTTTGGGCTGTCACTATTTGGGTTGTCACTATTTGGGTTGTCACTGTTTGGGCTATCACTGCTTGGGCTGTCACTGTTGGGGCCGTCTCGGTTCCCACCGTTCTGCTGGCTGTCGCGGTCGGTACCACGCTCGGGGTTGTTCGTTTGGGAATCGCTGGGAGAGCGATCACCGGTGGATGCTCCATTATTGCTGGATGTTCTCTCATCGCTAGGTGACCCATCATCGCTTGGAGCCCCGGTGTCGCTTGCCGCTCGGTCACCGTTCGCGTTTCCCTCCGATATCGTCTCTCCCGTGTCGTCGACTGTGCTTGCCCCGGGACGGTCCTCACTGTCAGGTTCGTCTCCAGCGGGGCGTTCGTCAGGCACGCCTCCGGGACGGTCACCGGCAGCTGCACCGCCATTGGCGACTGTACCCCCACCGGCGGCCGCACCGTTCCCGTTTCGACCGCCGATCTCTCGTGCGATTTCGGCGGTCTCCGGGCCACCGAGTTCGCTGGCATCGGTGCGGAGCTCATCGAGGGCCGTCACGCTGATGTCGCGTTCGTTGAGGACGGCATCGGGAAGCTGGCGGGCGGTCGCTCCGGCTTGTGCTGCCGACCGTTCAGTACCTGATTTTTCGGCCGCGACCGTTGCCACCCTCGCACGGTAGGTTCCCTCGCTGATGTTTCCGGCATCTCGGGCCGCTCGGAGCTCATCGAGCTCGGCTCTGTGTTCCGAGAGCCGGCGTTCGATCTCGTCGCGTCGATCGGCGACGATATCGGCCCGCTGTTCGTCACTGTCGGCGTTTCGGAGTCGCACCTCGTAGGTCCGCTCCGAGAGATTGCCGTCGACGGCCGCCTGTTGGACGCCGACTGTCCCCGCCAGCCGTTCACCGGGGGCGATTGAACTGTTCGCCCCGGTGGTCGTCTCGGTCTGTGCGGCGGTGGCTGCCGAGACTCCAAGCGGCACTGCCAGTAGCGCGCCGGCAACTGCAACCGTCATGAGTATCGCCCCGATCCGTTTCATCATAGCTCCACGTTTGTCCTGTATCATGATATATACTGGCAGTGTTATCGTCCATTTTCCCCGTTTTTCGATCACTTTTTATCCCGCCGCAGTCTGCCGATTAGCCGCCTGTTACCTGTCGCTCACTCGTTGATCTCGCCCAAATCGTCTTCGGGCGTTGTGAGAACGTTTTCGCGGCCGATCCGGAACGACTCGATGGTTCCCGCTTCGCGCATCCCGCTTACCACCTTGCTGGTCTTGGCGTCTGTCCAGTCGAGTTCCTCGACAGCCGTTTGCTGTTTCATCCGGCCGCCGTTGGCTTCGAGCAGCTGCATGACCTGCTCCTCGTTGCTCAACAGCGACGTGTCCGGTTCGGAATCTGCCGACTCAGTCTCCGATGACTGGTCGGTCTCTGCTGACTCAGTCGACTCCAGCTCGGCTGTATCGTCCGTCTCCTCGGGGGCATCGGCCGCGTCAGTCGTCGATGCGGCCGCCGACTTGGTCGCCGTCGCGTCGGCGTTGGGGGTCGGTGTGCCGTCCGCCGAATCGGTCGTGGTCGCAGTCGACCGTCGACGGTAGAGCCAGCCACCGAGGCCCGCGAGGACGACAAGGATGCCTAACACACCGGCAATCGGTCCGAGACCGATTCCGGCTGGGGCGACGACGACGCGTGGTTCGCCGTCGACGAACTCGGTGTTGGCACCCTGCCAGATGACTGCGGTATCGCGTCGGTCGTCAGGCTCCGGGGTTACTGACTGCGGCTCGTACTCCGCGGGCCAACTGACGAGGAGCCGGGTTCCGTCATCGAGATACAGCCCCTCGATGGCATCGCCGGCGTGGAGTTTCTCGCCCTCGACGCGGGCGAAGCCGGTCCACTCGAAGGAGTAGCTGACGACCCCGTACTCGCGGCCGAGGGTCTGTCGCTCGGTGGCGACGGTGAAATTCGAGGCCGTCATTTCTCTGCCGGTCGACGCGCGGGCGGCGTCGACTGTGCCGTTGATACTGTCGGCGAACGATCCCGTGAAGTTGGCCGGATTTGCTTGAATATCGTCCTGTAACGACTCGAAGGCCGCCGTTCGGTCGTCGGTTTCGAGCGCACTCCAGAACTCGATGGTCCACGTCGCCGAACCGTCTTCGTGGAGATCGATCCCGATCCGCACGGTATCGGTTTCGAGATCTATCTGTTGGAGGAGCGGCGACTCCGATTGGGCGTCGACGGGGTCGGCGAGGAGTGTCATCCCGCCGAGAGCCGTGACTGCAACCACGAGACAGATGACCAGCAGTCCGCGACGGCCAGCGTTCATTACACAGGCTACATTCACGGAGGGTTAAAAGTAGTCCGTGGTAGGGTGGCGGGGAGCTACCGGCGATTCAGTTGGTGTCGACCAGCAGGATACTCGTGCTGTGTGTGTCACTTGCTCGCACAAACCGCAAGAGGGCGCGGGGCTTGTTGGGCAGACGTATCGAAATGGTTTTACGGCAATCAGTCAAAAGAATCCCCACAGAGCGCCTTAGCGCGTTACTTACCATGAGTGAGAAACCGCACCAGAACTTGGCCATCATTGGCCACGTCGACCACGGCAAAAGCACGCTCGTCGGACGCCTCCTGTACGAGACAGGATCCGTCCCCGAGCACGTGATTGAACAGCACAAAGAAGAAGCCGAAGAGAAAGGCAAGGGTGGATTCGAGTTCGCCTACGTGATGGACAACCTCGCAGAGGAGCGAGAGCGTGGTGTCACCATCGACATCGCCCATCAGGAATTCGACACGGACAAATACTACTTCACGATTGTAGACTGTCCAGGCCACCGGGACTTCGTCAAGAACATGATCACCGGTGCCTCGCAGGCTGACAACGCGGTGCTCGTCGTCGCAGCCGACGACGGTGTCGCCCCGCAGACCCGCGAGCACGTGTTCCTCGCCCGAACGCTCGGTATCAACGAGCTCATCATCGGTGTCAACAAGATGGACCTTGTTGATTACAAAGAAGACAGCTACAACGATGTCAAAGAGGAGGTCACGCAGCTCCTCAAACAGGTCCGTTTCCAGACCGACAACGCAGAGTTCATCCCGATCTCGGCGTTCGAGGGTGACAACATCTCGGAGCGCTCCGAGGAAACTGACTGGTACGACGGTCACACCCTCCTCGAAGCACTGAACGACCTGCCGGAAGTCGAGCCGCCGACAGACGCGCCGCTCCGACTCCCAATTCAGGACGTTTACACGATCTCCGGCATCGGTACGGTCCCAGTGGGACGTATCGAGACCGGAACGCTCGAAGCAGGTAACAACGTCTCCTTCCAGCCATCGGACGTCGGTGGCGAAGTCAAGACCGTCGAGATGCACCACGAAGAGGTGCCAAGCGCCGGTCCCGGTGACAACGTCGGATTCAACGTCCGTGGCATCGGCAAGGACGACATCCGCCGCGGTGACGTCTGTGGGCCGGCCGACGACCCACCAAGCGTTGCCGAGACGTTCCAGGCTCAGCTCGTCGTGATGCAGCACCCATCGGTGATTACGGCTGGCTACACGCCTGTCTTCCACGCCCACACCGCACAGGTCGCCTGTACGATCGAGTCCATCGATCAGAAGCTCGACCCCGCCACGGGTGAGGTCGCAGAAGAAGAGCCTGACTTCATCAAGTCCGGCGACGCCGCAATCGTGACCGTTCGGCCACAGAAACCGCTCAGCATCGAGCCATCCGGCGAGATCCCTGAACTCGGCAGCTTCGCTGTCCGTGACATGGGTCAGACCATCGCAGCAGGCAAAGTGCTCGAAGTCAACGAGCGATAATGCAGCAAGCACGCGTCCGCCTCGCTGGCACGCACCCCGAGGATCTCGACAACATCTGTGACGATGTCCGAGAGATCGCAGACAAGACCGGTGTCACGCTGAGTGGCCCGATCCCTCTGCCGACCAAGAAGCTCAACATCCCATCGCGGAAGTCGCCAGACGGCGAAGGGACCGCCACGTGGGAGCACTGGGAGATGCGCGTTCACAAACGGCTCATCGATCTGGATGCCGACGAACGTGCGCTCCGTCAGCTCATGCGTGTGCAGGTTCCGAACGACGTGAGCATCGAGATCGTCCTCGAAGACTAAGACGGATCGTCTATTCGGGACTGATCTCCCGTACCGAGCGGTCGCGGCTCGTTCGTCGATCTGCGACCGAACTCCGCGGCGCTAAGGCGTCCCGCGCCTCACTATTCCGTTTTGTTTTGATACTCGTGAGCTGCTGGTGTATACGAGGTCGGTGTGTCGATTGGTGATTCTTGATTTGGAGTGTCGACTGTAAACGACCAGAAAGCCCTCGATGCTCTCGCCGTTTCATCCGCCAGGAATGCAGTTTATCAGCCGCCATCGGGCGGGATTGAAAGGGTCGACTGGGTCCGGGCTTTCTGGGCGTTTACGTTCACATGCCTAGAGTAGGTACTTTCTCCTGAGCCACAGGGTTGTTTTTGAGGCTGGTCGACCAACCCAGTGTATGACGCGGAGTCCTACGCTGGAGACGCTTGGTCTCTTCCTGATCGTCTTTGCCCTCCAAGGTGTCGCTGCGCTCGTCGGCCTTGTCGGGCTGTTCGTGCTCGCGCCGCCGCTGACCACCAGCCCGTGGACCATCGTGACGAGTGTGTACGCCCACGCCTCAATTGGCCATCTGCTTTCGAACAGCCTCGCGCTGCTGCTCGGCGGGCTGCTGGTCGAGCGCCGGACCACTCGCTGGCAGTTCCACCTGTTTTTCCTCACGGTTGGCGGGCTGGCGGGGATCACACAGGTACTCTTGAGTGGCGTGATCGGTCCGGCCACGGCGGTGCTGGGCGCGAGCGGGGCGGTGTTTGGGCTGTTCGGCTACCTGCTGGCCGGGAACGTTGTGACGGCGTCGCTGTTGGATCGTGTGCGACTCTCGCCGCGGGCGCAGTTCGGGTTGTTCGCGCTGGCGGCGCTTATGGTTACTGTGGCGACTGGTCGACCGGGCGTCGCGCTGGTGGCCCACTTTACCGGACTCCTGCTCGGGTTGCTGGCTGGCGCGGCTGGCGTGTTGGACCGGTAGGGCGAAACAGAAACTACAAGTGCGGGAGTCGACTTCTTTCGGGTGCGGGCTCGTAGATCAGCGGTAGATAGCTTCCTTCGCAAGGAAGAGGCCCTGGGTTCAAATCCCAGCGAGTCCATCCCGAGGCCGCTTTCTCCGTATGTCGCAGACGGCGTAGGGTTGCTTATACCATTATTTTCCGCAGCGACGGTGACTTGGTGAGGTCTATCGGCAACCCATGCCGGTCAGCGTGGATGATGCTTCATCACTCAGGAGCTACCCTGTGGCGGTTACGCGTAGTGTGCTCTCTCGCCGGTAGCAAAAGTATTGAAATACCCGCCTTCTTTTGCCGGTGAGTTACACTCACGACCTCTTTATCCAGAAGGAGTCATAGGTGATTGAAGCAGTCGCCGATAGTTGGTATATGAATAATCTGAAAATTAGGGAACTGCGGCCGTATGTATGTACGGGCTTGTCTGTATGTACGTACATGGATTTTGGAGGGGGTACCTCGAACGAAAACTGACGCTACTCGATTGGATGCCGGTGGTGGCATTGATTCGACCTCTCGAAAATTACTGTTGGCCCAATATCGAAGTTAAGCCAAAGATCTGGCCCTATTGAAATCCTCAGAGCATAATATGAGTTGTATGCTGAATACAGAGGATGTCTCCATCAGGAGCTATCTCGGATATGTTCGTTCGTAAGTATTATACTACTGGTAGGAGGACAGATATCTATGTCACTCCCAAGTGGCCTCCGGTCAAGTTTAAAACAGACGCTAAGCGACTCTGAGATTGATGAATTTGAATCAGGCGAGTCTGCTCTCTTTGTCTCGGAGCCGAAATACGCGTTCTTCCGTGTTGACAGCGGTGAGTACCAGCGAGCCGACGTTGTCAAAGATATGAACCCGGATGGTAATTCCCACATGCGAATCTATCATGATGTCTATCGAACGACCGCCGGTGAGGTAGAGAAGCGTCTTAAAAGGGTCTCTGATATTGATGTAGTGCCTGTCGAAGTCGGATTTAGTGATATCTGACAGGTATCACGGGTCTTGGTATTGGATACGCTTGGGCTGAATGCGCGCTGTGTATTCAGCACGGCCTCCACAAACCATCAGTAGCCGAGGATTTCAACAGAGCCAAAGATCTCTATCCAGGGGATTCACCGTGTTTCTGGACGAAGTCGCGCCACCCAGCATAGTCTGTATTTTCCCAGATGTGCTTGTCGGTGCTGCTCCCACTCACATGACGGGCGACAGATGCCGCCGACCGATGACTGTAGTCACAGGCTTCTATCGGACAGGTGACTCGGTCTGGGGGGTCACCCATGTTGTCAATCATCTCTTTGATCGTCGGGTCCAACTTGGACTCTTGCTGATCTTTGTTTACCTCGTCTGTGGGATATTCTACGAATGGCGAAGCCGATTGCGTCTCTGTTTTCACCAATATCCACGTCTCTTCGTCAATTTCAAAACGAGGATCAATACTGAGAACAGTCGCGTACGGTTCGGCATTCGGTGGAAGGCGATCGAGATCAAACCCGTCCAATTCGTCTGTGATCCGCAGATACAGCGTCTCAAATTGATTACGCTGGAGTCGCTGTGTCTCCTCGGTATTGTGGTCAAGAAACTCTATAACGACTTGTTGCTCTTGAACGTCGATGACCCGGAATCGCTTGTGCGAGAGTGGGGTAATCAGCGTCGCTCCTTCGGGGAGGTTGTCAAGTTCATCAAGGAGCGTGCGCCAGCTCACGCTAAACGTCATATCAATCAAGAGCTGGTTGGGGGGTAAAACCGTGAGGGATGCTTCTCGGGCTGCACGGGACCGAGGTCGTCGCTGCTGGTGGCATGAGACCGTCAGAGTACAATCATTAGTTGGTCGATCGCCACTTGTGGTAGGAGTACGTTCATGACTCTGGCATCAGTACACACAGTCGATGGATGTCAGTACGCTGGAGGAATTGAAAGACGAGTACCCGACATCCAGTTGGGCACTCTGGAGTCCAGATTTTCCGAATGACGGTTGTGTCGAAGAGGATGCTGCGGAGCTCTTTGAGTACATCAAAAATAACCGGACCCGTCTACGACCGTCAGTCGTCTTGCTCTCGCTGAATCCCTCCACTAAGTTACCATCGGACTATCTGAAATTCCATTCAACCGAGCCGAAACATCGGAACGATCAGTTCCGGGATCACGTTGAGGAAGCCGGTCTTGAGGGTGCGTACATGACTGATTTGGTGGAGCGGGTCGTCGATGCGGATTCAGGCAATGTCGACCCGACAGCGGATGACGTTGAAAACCTTTTAGATCAGCTTGAACTTTTCGAACAGGAGACATACTACGTTCTCTGTTTTCACGAGAAGGTGTTCCAGACGTTGTTGGAGTACTGTGGTTCGAGACCACGAGAACTCGAACATGACATTAGAGCTTTTCGAGGCGTCCAAAACGAAGTCCAGCTGGAGTGCTATCGGGTCTGGTTCCACGCCAACTGGGGAGCGAACCGTGACAAAATCCCCGCGTTACGGGAGCAACTGCGTTTTTGAGCTCCGAAATCATTGGTGGGGAACTCACAGATCTCTCGCAGTGGATCGATTGATCACCAGAAAATAGTGTGATTCACTGGTCGTCTGATGCTACGGACGCGTCCACTCGGGAAGTTCACTGATTGGAATCCACTCTCTATCCTCGGTCTGGTATTCCCACCAGTCCCATCCGCTGTAGCCATACGGGTCATCACGAGCGTCCACACCTCTGTGTCGCCGGTCAGCTTTTCGGGCGGCACCTGACGGTGTCCGCGTCGTGTAGTCAGAATTGTCTGGACCAGTATCTCCAGAGATGTTAATCCGCTCACCTTGTACATGGGCGGTCACAACGTCGCCCTCGTACTCGCCTCTCTTGTAGACGTGGCGGAGCGTCGTTCCGTTATCCCGTTGCCCGAGCTTCGGATTCAGCCACCGGGGCATTTTTTCTCCCATTGTTATCCCTCCGCGAGTTCTGTGATCGGTTCCCAGTCGCCATCCTCGGTTTCGTACTCCCACCACGTCCAGCCGTTATATCCTTCGCCGCGAGCGTCATCACCGCGAAGCTGTTTGTCGGCTACCCGAGCAGCTCCCGTGGGACTCCGCGTTTCTTGGGTATCGTCTTCAACGGAGAGCCGACCCCCTTGTATGGTAGCTTCAACCGTTTCACCGCCGTAGTCGCCACGCTGGTAGCGATGTCGAACTATGGTTCCATCCGGCAACTCACTTAGTTCAGAGTCCTCTGCTTCCGCTCCTTGACTATTATACGTCGTCGCACGGTTGTTACGGTCTTCGAGTGCCGCATCCTCATCTACGTGTACGAGAACGCGAGCAAGCACATCGTTCCATGATTCGTCTCTGTTCCCGAAGTCACCGAGTTCTTGGTACAGATCATCAGCCAGCTTGATACTTCGCGCCATATCACACTATCTTTCTTTTGGACAGATAAACTTATTCTTTTCTTAGTAACTAAGTAAAGTCTAATCTCTTTGAGTTAGTTCAGGTGATGGACTATAGTAAGCCCGACCAGAGGTTTCATCTCGTCTGTGAGTAACACGCAGATATAGAAATCGTTCTCAGCAACAAGTTAGTGAATTCGACCTATAGAACATCAATCAGCAATTCGGGGAAAAACCCGTTAGCTGAATGTCACTTGGCTCATAAGTTTCGGCCGATCATCTTCTTCATTCCCTTCCTCTGGTGAGACAACCATCCAGCAGATCAACTTGACCTCATCCTCTTGGATTGGTGGGAGTGGGTCCGGGGCCTCGAACGGCTGGAGACCAAGATCGCTGACCTTCTCGACGAGCTGTCGAGATTTCTCCACAGGGCCGAGTGATTCATTTTCGTAGATATCACGAAGTTCTCGTTCATACCGTCTACCCCATGGGGCTTCGACGGCCTCAACAGTCTCTTCCATCGCTTGCTGAGTCATCTCGTCAGGCCAGTTGTCTCGAAGGTGTTGGCCTACCTCACGGAATAGTTTCCTAATATCCGGCTGTACGTTGAGTGGGTCTGTTTGCTCTTGCCACTGACGGTAGATGTCTTCCTGAGCCACCTCCCAGGCATCATAAATTTGCTCACGCATTTCCTCGGGTAGAGCCCGATCAGTTTCCTTCGCACATTCGATTCGCTTGAGACAGGAGAGCGTGTCCTGCACAATCTCGTCTTCTTCCTCGTCTATTTCCTCGTCTATTTCATCAGGAAGGAATCGCATGAATACCTCGTCTCCGATACGGGCGCAGAAGAAGTATCCCGGCTTTTTACCTTTGAATCCTGAACCCGCCGCCCATGGGAGTGATGTGATCTGGTCTTCACGTGTCTCCAGTCCTTTCCGGAGTTCCTGACGATACTCTTCACCAGAGTAGGCGGCCGCCGTTCCGCCACCTTTCTCGTAGAACTCCGTATCTTCCTCTTGGATTGAACCGATGTCTTCAACCTTCTCAGCAAAGTTCTGATTCAGGGTATCCATGTCTGGCATGACACCATCGCTGACTCCGATCGAACGCGAGGCTTGGGTAAGTTTTTCTCGGACTCGATGTTCAAGTTCCAGTAGATCATCAAGTCGGTCCTCGGGGAAGAAGGTAATCGGATATATTTTCGAATGTGGCGAGTTCACACGGTCAATACGTCCGTTGCGCTGGACAACACGCATTGGGTTCCACGGAAGATCGTAGTTGATGACTGTGCGGGCTTCCTGAAGATTGACTCCCTGAGCGAGCACGTCCGTTGAAATTAGGATATCAAAGTCATCAGTTGCATCTGGCGGTGCATCGCCGGAGTTCGGCGCAAAGCCGTGAACAGCCCGTTCTCGCGTAACACGGTACTTTGATCCATCACCGCTGACCGCCGCGATTCGACCCTCGTAACAGGACAGTTCATCATCTTCAGAGATGATCTCTTCCAGATACTCATAGATCCAGTCGACCGTATCTTCGTAATATGAGAACAGCAGTACTTTCCTATTTTGACGGAAAGATGCTTCAGTAGATTTGTCAGAAACTTCACCTGCTTCTGCGTCTTCACGCGCCGCCTCAACGACGTCGTGTAAGGTATCACGCAATGCATGGAGCTTCTCATCATCTTCGCGGTCGACTTCACTTGCGCCATCACGCCATCGCTCAAGAAGTTCAACATCGTTTTCTAAATCTGCTTGCAGCTGTCCAGGATCGGCGTCAGCACTACTAAGCGGAATATGCCCGTTAGAAACATCACCCAACGTTTCGTCGAAAGCTTCGTCGTTATCCATCTCCACCCACTCATCGATCGCATCCGGATCTGGGAAGTAGCCTTCTTCCATAAGCCGAAGGGCGGCGCGGTTTTGCCTCACCATTCGACTGAGGGTGTTGGCGAATGCGTGGCTTGATGACTCGAATCGCTTGAGGAGACCGGTCCTAAGCAGGCCCACAAGAGAGGCTTCAGACGCGTCTTCCTCGCCCTCCAGGTAGAAAGATGGCCGATACCGTGCCAACGTAAGCTCACCCTCGTCACGGTCGCCAGCAGCCAATCCTCGCGCTACGTCCTCAAAATAGGCATCACCAAACGTCTCCGAGAATGTATAGTCGACACGCTTTGGGTTGGGATCTGGGAAGTTGACCCGAACTGATCCTCCTTCACCATCGGGCATCGTCGCGTTCTCGTAGTGATTTTTGATGAACCGCCGAGTCCGTCGGACGGTTGTTTCGTCGAGCACATCGAACAACATATCCGGGCTCAGATCAGCCGGATCCTCTGACTGCGCTGTCTTGAATCGTTCACGAAGCGAGCGAATACCCTCGTTGGCGAACGCTGCGTCGTTCTTGATGAAATAGTTGAGCAGGTAGTACAAATCCCATAGCGAGTTGTTCACGGGTGTCGCTGTGAGCATCACCACGTCTTTGGGTGGATCCCCACGGAGGAGCGTGCGGAGAGCGTGAGACTGTTGTGTACCAGGATTCCGGAACGCATGGGCCTCGTCGATTACGACCAGTTGGTACTCGTCGACTTCAAGATTTAGGACGTTCAGGTCACCGCCGAGTTGAGTATCTCGCCGAAGCTCTGCATATGACACCGTCTCGTACTGGACTCCCCATTCAGACTCTTTCTGTGTCCACATCCCATCACGAAGATAGGCTGGTGCCACCACAAGCGCACGCTGACGGTTCTGCTGAACGTACTGACGCAGGAGCTCGCCCGCAATGTATGTCTTGCCAAGGCCGACCTCGTCGCCAACAATTACACCGCCGTGTTTATCGAGGAAACGGTTTGCTCGCCTCACAGCGTCTTGCTGGAAGTTAGTGAGGTTGATGCCACCGTCTTCCTCCTTCTCTTCTTCCAGTTCGTCGCCGTATCGCTCATAGAGGACGCGTAGATAGATCAGGTACGGATCATAGGGCTCGAATCGTTCCTCGTACAGCGCGGCCAGATCAAATTGCTCGCTCTCAGCCCACAAATCGTCGAACCAATCCTGTACTTGACCTGTGACGTGAGGATTGTACGCACCGATGTTCAACTCCAGATTCGAATTCAGCCCTGCACCTGTGAAGTTCGATGAGCCTGCGATGACCCCTTGGCGGTCAGAGAAGAGATACGCCTTCCCGTGAATGAACTGATCTTCGTGTCGACGGACTTCAACACGATCGCTACGGAAGAAGTCGACCAGCTCCTGAAGATTCTCGTCAACCTCACGGGAGAACCCGAGTAAATCCCGATCGCGCTTGAGGTTGAAGTCGAATGTCTGGAGTGATTCATTGATTCGTTTTTGATTGTACTCCTCGTCCCGAGGATCTCCCGGTTGCCGCCAGCGTTCCGTACCCTCGTTGCTCGGTTCTGCACCGACGAGAAGACGGACCTGATCAACGTGATCAAGCCCATCGGAGATTGAAAAGTAGCCTCTTGGATTGAAGTACCCCGTAACGATGTCAAGATCAGGGTCGGCGGCGAGCGTATCGTCAAGATCCGCGAGGTAGGCATTGATTGCCGCCGATAGTGTGTTGCCATTACGGTTGTCGACGAACTGCGGTTGCTCAGTCATCGTTGCGTGTCCCCCCCTGTCTATCTTCTTCACGATTCGCGTGGTCAAGATCAAGCTTGTCGGCCCAGCTCACGTAGTAATCAAGGACCCGATCTAAACGTTCTTGATGATCCCAGCCAACGTGGAACGTCTCGAAGATGACCTCGACGTGTTCGCGGGAGAGGCCGTAGAGATGAGCAACAACGGCATCAAGTTCATAGATCTTGTCCTGTTGTACCTCCTCGTCAAGCGAACCAACTTCCACATCGTTCTCATCCGCCCAGTCCGCATAACGTTCATCGACAGCCGCGAGACGACCAGAGAGTTCAACGACACGTTCCCGAAGTGGATCATCACGCCCAGGTCGAGGAATCGGGAAAGTCTTGATAACCTGAAAAGTAAGATGAGTCTCAACGAAACGCCGAGCATACCAGTCTGCTAAGATTGTGTTTAGTACACCCAGAAGGTATGCTTCATCTTCTGGTTCTCCTTCTGGCCAGAGGAAGTATATGAGAGTGTTATTCAAGAAAACTTGTGGTGGAATCAAAGCTGGACGTAAAGTCCGTTGATCGTCGTTCCTGGCAACTTTTCGTACCGCTACTCGTGGGAAAAGGCATGGGAGTGTGCTTTTATCCATTACCCATTTCTCTGGCATTTCTGACATCGGAGAGTTAGAGTAGGGATATGCATTCTCGCGTTTCTGTTGCAGGTGGCTCTTTCCCGCTTCGGAATCTACCCACGCGTAGCGTTTACCTGTATCATTCACCCAAAGTTCCTGATTCGGGGGGTTAATCGAAGCTCCCTTAAATACAGGCCAGAAGCTGTCGGGAACCTCTTCTGGGTCTGTTTCTACATCCTCTCCAGATGGTTTCTTATGTGCAATATCTTCTCGATAGGGAACTCCTCGCCAGGATTCTTGTTCCGAAGATAACCCTGGTGCAGTAGTGAGCTGTTTAAATGCTGGTCCAGAGTACTTTGCTGGAGGTAACAGAGGGAACTTGGCGCTCCCGGCCCAAGCCTTTGCTTCCTCTCTGGGGAACCAGGTTGGACCTTCTTTCAACCCTTCATTATAGCTTTCTGGGTCGGTATAGGGACCACGTATCGGAACTTCACCATCAGTAATCTGTTCTTTTTGAAGAGTAAACAGAGCTACCGTATATCGTGGTTCAACGTTGTCAAAAACCCACTCACGTTCGTTTTTCAAGAAAGTCAGGTCTGTGACATTCCCTTTTTCAAGAATCTCATATCTCAATGTCTCCGCACCAGGGCTGATAAACGCGGCTCGGGGGAGAACAACACCAAGGTAACCAGAATCACTGATAAGTCTCCAAAAGCGCCAACTGAAGCCCTGATATAGATCTGGATCCCCACGACCCATATCAGGATACGGACCGTTGGTTAAAATCTGGCTTCGTTGCCGTTGTGCTCGTCGTTCTTCCTCCAGTTGTAGCGCCAGATCTGGTCTTTTAGTCTCAAGCTCTGTTATCTTCTCTTCACGTTCGTTTTTGTCCAGTCCACTCAGACCTGGGTAGTGTCTTCGCCAAAACTCGTCACGTTCGATCTTTGCTTGTTCCCAAGGCGGATTTCCAACGATCACATCGAATCCGCTGTCATCACCATCGAAGACTTCTGGAAATGATGCGGGGAAATGGAGAGGATTCGTAGACTCCAGAACGTCCTTTGCTCGTTCATAGCTCTCGTGATCTCTCACGTCGATGCCAGTGTCAGACACTGGGTCGGTATTTATCTCGTCATCTATACGGGACGCAGCTAAGATATCAAATCTCGCTCGAACTTGGCCAAGGTTCTTTTCTATTTCTACACGAGTTTTGCGTGCTTCTTGTACCTGTTCAGCACTGGCATCGGCGAAGCTCCCCAACTGTTCAATATCATCTCGAATATCGTTCATTATGCTCTGACCGCCAGCAAACATCCCTAATGATGACTGCTCGATATCAAGTATATCCGTCACTTCGTCGAGCGTTCCGATTCCAGCCAGCGAGTCGCCAGTCACGAGATTGTAATCAAGGAACGTTAACGGGAGACCGGGAACAAACGTATGTACCCAAATCGATAGCCGTGCAAGTTCGGTCGAAAGTGGGTTTATGTCAACTCCGTAGATACAGCGACGGGCAACTTGACGACGCAGGAGCTGTCCACGTTCGACCGGTGGTGCGTACTCTTCGTCTTCGAAGGCATCTAATGCCGCGTCTTCGAGGTTGTCGAGTTCGTCCTCGACGGGCGACAGCGGTTTCTCGGTCAGATACGCATAGAGTCGAGATTCGATGCGGTCGACAGCCCCGACAAGGAAGTGACCAGATCCCATCGCAATATCCGACACCCGAAGGTCGAAGAACGCATCCGCAGCGGCGTGTTCGCCCTCTTCCTCACGGAGCCAGTCGATACGTTCGAGATGGTCATCCAGTGCGGGTTCCAGTGAGTGATCAAGAAGATGCTCAACGAACCGAGATTTCGTATAGTACGTCCCCGTCGCTTTTCGCTCTCCGGACTGACCATGAAGATAGACCTCTCCTTCTTCAACAACTATGTCCTCGTGATCATCACCGAGTGTCTGTTGACCATCTATATCGACTGGGACATAGTGTCCTTCGTTGTCAATTGTAAGCGGCTGTTCGGCCAGCGACAACTCAGACTCCAGCAGACCCTCGTATACGACCCCGAAATCTCGGACACCGATATTCCTGAAGTCGACAGGCCCCTGATAGCCGTCCCCTGTTTCGTCGATCAGGAGGTTCGCCAATACAGGTCCGAAATCGGCATTATCAAGTCGAATATCCGCCAGCTTCGCACCGGCTTGAGAGATATCCGGATCTTCAGAGAGTAAGGTCCCCTCGTAAGCGGGAAGTCCTAACTCGTCGTGTCCGCGGTGGACGGCCCGCGAAAGATGCATCACGTCGTCCCAGTGGTCGTAGAATCCGGCGTCGAAGTCACCGTCGTCCTCAATGAAGTCGTGGAGGTCGTGCGCCTTCTGTTTGAGAGAATTCCGGTCGTACCGCTCGTTACGCCGTCGCGGGAGGAACTCTTCGTCTTCAGCGTAAGCGATGAACAGCAACCGGTAGAGGAGCACCAACGTCATCTCATAGGTCTCGTCCAACTGTTCCTTCGTCGGATCGTCGATATCACGTGCACGGGCGATCGCTTCCGCCAGATCTGGCACAACATCGTCGTAAATCCGTTCACGGAGTCGTTCTCCAAGAGCCGCTGCGTAGTCTTTCGATCGCTCCATAATGTCATGGAGCGTCCCGTCTTCTCGGAGCGCGTTGGCGGAGAATAGCAGCCAGAGATACGCCGCCTTTTCGTCTGCAAGGAGACTTGTGTTAACCTCAACGTAGGTATCTGTTCGACCGCGTGAGCCAAACCCTGCATCGGGATTCGTTGTGTACAGTCGTAGCGTATCACCACTACTTCCGATGACGTATTCGAGATTTCGTTTGTCGGCTTCGTTGAGCGCGTAGGCCACTGGTGACTGACCTACAAACCGTTCTTGCGTGTGGTCAAACGACTCGTCTTCTTGGAGAAACATCGCCACAGCTCGCTCGTGGCCATCGCTTGTGTCCTTCAGGACAGAGCTCTGATCGGTGAGATGTTCGATATCGTAGTTGAGCCCTTTGATCATCTCACGCGGGTCATCGTCAATTGCTTGTTGGGCGCGGTTGGTTGCGTCCTCCCAGTCGTCGCGTTCGGGGACACCGACTTTGAGCTCGTGCGTTGAGAGTAGACCTTGATTCCGAAGTCCAGTCAGTTCCTCGTCGAGCTGGGGAAGCATTTCAGTGAGGAACCGTTGGGCCGCGTGTCGGTTTGATTCGTCAAGAGCGGTATCACAGACACGATCTGCTTGTCCCCGGTCGACATCCCGATAGACGGGCGGCTCTTCCCCGCTGGGACCGCATAGCCCGGCATAATTGTCATAAAGCGCAACAACGAGAACGGGGTTTACTCGCCCACCACGCCGATCTGTGTACGTCTTCTGGAGAAAACCTTTGGTCGGTCGTTCATCGTGATCAACGACGACAACCTCCAATGCACTCGACCCATTTCCTTGGTAAAATTCAAAATTGTCTCCGTCCCGATCGTAGTTCCAGGGACGACCAGAGCGAGATTCGAGAAAGTCAGTGATCATAGCTGTTTATCATCAGTACGTATGTATATAATTTGCTTACAAATCACCAGAGGGAAGAACTCTCCAATCAAGCCGTCGCTTGTGGTGGCACTTCTATCAGATGAATAAATAATGTGCGATATACAGGGTGCCGATTATGTGTCTGATTTCGTGGACGCCCACCTTTCGATATCGGAGAATTATTAGTTGAGTCTCTGGGTCTGAGTACCTGTCTACGGTATTTCTACCTTCACGCCCGGAACACTTATAAGAAATTAGAACTAGCCTGCTAGCGTTCCTATCTCGAAAAACAAACAGGGAACAAAGAGGCTACAAATGAGCTCGCTCTCCACATCCGCGACGGCGCATAGCACTCAGCAAACACTGTATGATGTCACCATTTCTGAGCGGTTGCGCTCCTTTCCAAGTGGCATCATTCTCCGATATGAGGCAACAGAGATATTTAAAAAATTTCTCATCGGAAACAGCCACGTAAAGTATGTTGTGTTCAACGTGACAGACGCGATGAAGCTGGTCCGAGATTACGGTTCCGTACACGCAATCCTCGAAGACTGGCAAATCCCAATCGTCACTGCAACAGATCCCGATGCAGATATTTACAATCGACAGCGGGACGACATACGAGATCTCTTAGAGCACATTCAACCCGCGATCTACATCCCTGACGCTGGAACAGTTTACTGGGACGAGCCACAGTCCCAAGAAAATGGAATCCGTTTCTTCATTAGGCGGCTTGACTGGGTAATGAATGAAATCGAAGAAAACGATTGGGAGATCGTGATTCTTCCACTCGCAAAAGGCATGGAGAGGTGGCATTACGAAAGGCTCCGCGACTGTTACGAGCGGCATGGATTTTCGAACTACGCTTTCTATTGCAAGCAATACTTTGGCGAAGATCGAGGGAACAGAATCCGACAACTGGAGGACCACATTCAGAATCTCATTGACGTGATGGACGCCGAGAGGGTTTTCGCAATTGCACTGCTTAGCAAAAACTACCTACAACGGCTTCCTCCGCAAGTTCGAGCCGCGTGTGGCATCTACCAGTTTGCCACGAACTGCAAAGTAGACGGTCAGTTCAGCGAGGATCGCTTCGTTGACTGGCGAGATGATCTTCAAGTAGCACTCTTCGACAAACCAACGGTGATTCAACAATGATGGGATTAGGCGGTAGCGGCGACAGAGGAGATCGTGATGAAGAAGAGGAAGATGACGGTATCCCTCCTGAACAAGAAACAATTCTGGACGACTCAGAAGACGGAAGCGAATCAGACGACTCCAAAGAAGAGACAGCAGTAGGTGCCGCCACCGGTGCTGTGGCGGGAGCCGCTGCAGGTGCTGGAGCAACAGGTGCTGGCGGTGCAGCGACTGGTGCTGCGGGTGCAGCAGCCGGTGGCGCAGAAGCCAATACTGACGACTCCACCGGATCTGACAAACAGGGTGGAGACTCGGCTGACGATAACGCTTCAGATGATGCAGACGAATCGAACGAGGAATCCTCCGATGAGTCGGACGGTGAGAGGGATGAACATGACATCGATGAGTCGGACGAGCCTGAAGAACGCAAGGAGAGCGAAGAGGACGATGATGAAGACGATGACGAAAATGAGGAAGAGAACCAAGCGGAGCTCATCGTCTATACCGACGCTTGGGACGCGACTGGATGGGGAATTGAACCCACACTGAAGCGATTAGACGTTGACTTCGGCGACAACTTCGACCTATCTTACGAGGTGCTATCACCGAGAGAGATCGACCATGAGCAGTATGTCTCGGCCGTAGGACGTTACGATATGCCGTTTGCCGATGTCGAAGCGTTACCGGACGATACAGTCAGTTCAAGCAAAGCCCTTCGTGTTGCCAAGGATCTGAATCCGGATCTGTTTCGTGATTACCTCCGCCGCCTCCGCATAGCTGCTCTGGTCGAAAAACGATCTATCGAAGAGACGAGCACCCTGGTCAATCTCGCGGGAGAAGTCGGGTTTGAACGCGAGGAGTTTGAGAAAGTGATGAGAGAGACAGCTGACCGGGAGACCGAGACCATCGCAAAGACGCCAGTAATGAATGGCTCCGTTGGTGAAGAAGATATTCTGTGGTCGGGGAATCTTGAGTATGGACTTGCTTTCGGGGTACTCATCGACAATGACGTTTCCCCGGGGCTCCCACTCACCCCAACCCAGTTCGTTTCGGAATATGGTCCGGTATCGACTGTAGAAGCGACTGCGGCACTGAAAATTGCAGAAGAGCAGCTTTCAGAGCCGGGAGCAATACGCAAGGTCCAATTTGGTCATGCTGACTTCTGGACACTCAACAGAGGCTCAGGTGAGCCAAATTAGGTCCAAATCCCAATGGCCGTGTAGGTCGATCTTACGATTACTCCTCATCTGTTTTTAGTGACCTTAGAGAGGCTATAAGCGCTTGTGGTGGCATCCAGATGGATGGGTGTATCAAGGGATCTCAAGACACGTAGAGAGCCTCGTGAGGGTCGAGAGTGTGGATGTAAGCCGCCGAAAGGCCATCTGACATGAGATGGATTCGCTTCAACCCTCGGTCTCTGGACTGTATGCCAGTACTTCAGCATCTATGAGACGCACAGCATCCTCGTAGAACTTTCCTTCTACAGTACCCTCAAAATGTTCTAACGTTCCCTCTACGACTGCTTGCTCGGTCCCAACCGTTCGAGCTTGGTCAGTTAGGGTTCGAGCATCATTGCAGTTCGCACAAAATCGGAATCGCTGATACCACTCGTGATCTGGGCGCTCGTGATTTTTCTCGTAATAGATGATAACACCATCACCCGACTCCATCTGGTCCTTACAATTGTGGGGACCATAGGTCACTTTGCCCAGGTCTGGTTCAGCGTTACAGTGGACTATACCACCCTTGGTATGCCGTATGACGTCTCCGATAAATTCCTCTCTATTCATACGATTGAATTTCTCGTTCAAGAACATATATCTGATGTAGGCTGGAACAACGGAGCCATCTCAATAGTCTCATATGTCTTGCTGCTAAAGCGACTCAAAGTCCGGCATGGTCTCTCCTCAAAACAGAGAGTCATAACTGCTGTCCGACCAGCGGCTGGTGGGGATTTATACGGTCAAGTGAAAATATTCGTTCATGACACAAGCACAACCCGGAGAGCAGCTGGTTGGTGCATATCTACGCGTTATCGAGCGATGTGATCTCGTGACGTATAATCAGCGGTCGATGGAGCAGGGCGACCAAATGGAGCTCGACGTGCTCGGTGTGAAATCAATTCTAGATGGACAGCGGGTCTTCGCCTGCGAAGTCGTTACTCATCTCGACGGCCAGCTGTACTCCGGAACGCCGTCATCAGATGAATGGGCCGAGTACGGAAACGGTAGCTACCAGTACAGCCTTGAGCGAATCTTTGAGAAGTTTGAGCGTATCGTCAACTACCTTGACGTCGTATTCGAAGATCTCTCACTCGCCGAAATACAGCTGTGGTCTCCATACGTCAGTGAGGGTTATCAGACTGAGGGGCTCGCGGAGGTCGTTGAACGCACTGAGAGAGACTACGAGCCCTCTGTTCAGCTCGTGATCAATGATGACTACACAGACCGGATTGACGATCTTTGTGACGCCGCAGGGTCTTCTTCGAAGGATTACAGCGAGACTGGTTTCCGATATCTACAGATTCTCGAAGGGATGCGATAATAATTTCTCTGGACAGTAGAATTCTATAGGTGTTTGTGGTGGCACTTCAGCTACTATCCTAAGAGGAGTCTTGAGTTGATATTCACTCAGAATCTGGAATAAGTTCGACCGCCTCAATATTGGTACCTGACTCAAGAAGCTCTATCCATGGTTCGTCGAACTTCTGGAGAAGTGCGGGAACACTCTCAATAGCCTCTCGCGCCTCTGGACGCAACTGATAGTGGAGTTCGTCATTAATACGCTCTTTTTTCAGAAACAACCCAGTACCTGGGTTTCCATCGATCTCGTCTGTTGCGTTGATCCGCTTGCCAAACGCGCCGAGAACACCGCTAAGACTCTGTTCATGGTCTTCGTGAATGTCGCCACGGAGTGTTTTAGCGAGTTCCTCACGCCCGATCGGTTCATCGCGTTCGTAGAATCAGTACCTCACAAAGCATCCTCGGCTAGCTGTTTCTGCGGCCTGAGTTCTGTGTCGAAGCGGTTGTACTGACGGTCTCGACGAGAGAATTACGGACGGATCGACGGAGAGCTGTCGCT
>Ga0136556_1000203_pt1 | contig 41169 bp, 35 predicted proteins | sample AntRauTorckE6831_FD_104780 | JGI IMG/M metagenome (GOLD analysis project Ga0136556, IMG submission 104780) | Saline lake microbial communities from Rauer Islands, Antarctica - Metagenome Torckler E6 #831 | ecosystem: Environmental > Aquatic > Non-marine Saline and Alkaline > Saline | place... | reverse complement strand
ATTCGATCAGTTCAAGGACGGTGGTCCGCACCTTGTCACGGTAGTCCATCACTGCAGCAACACTGGGCCACTCGTAGTGATCCTCGTTCAGGTCATCCCAGCTCATCTCATCAACGCCGACGGCGAACGTGGACTCCATCCGGGGATCAATGCGCTCGGGCAGCAGTTTTGCCAGTACCAGTTTGTTGACGAAAAACGTCGCGGTATGGCCGAGATAGAAGATGAGCGGGTGTCGAAGTGGAATGGACTTCTGGAAATAACCCGCGTCATCGGCCAGACAGTCGAAGAGGCGAGTGTAGGTGTCAAAAGTGTTGGTGAAATACAGTGCAATCTCTTCGCGCTTTTCGTCCGGGGCACCCTCGTCAAGTCTGGGTGTCCTGCGCAGTATTGGGGGCGTTTCCAGCGACTTGGATGGCTGCATGGCGGATGTATTTTCCTTAACGGGCGATGTCATGGTCGAGGACGTCCTTTCTTTTGTTGGCTCTCTGCGTTCAGTACGTTGAATCCGTGTGTCTTGGTTCAACCATTATCGACAGAATAGAGTACAAACCGGTGTTCGGTGTGAGGAGCGTTCTGCCTCTCTACGTATAAATAACCAATAAATGAACACGGATGACGCGTGCACGCCTCTGGCCGTTGCTGTAGTCTGCGCGGCTTTTTCTCCAAGAGACAGACATTATGACGGTTAAATCCGAGCCTGCTCAACGGGCTGAATCGACGGCTCTGGCCGACAGCGATCCGGTTGTGCTGATACTCACTATTGGCTTTATCGTGCTATTCGTTGGTGCTTCCATTATAGACAGCGGCTATGTAGCCGACCTGATTGGCCGTGGCTTTGGTTGGACGGCAACGTACATGGGGTCTTTTTTCCAGGTCTTGTTGCTATCGACATTTTTTGTCGCCATCGGCACTGCAGTCAGTGGTGCAGGGGCGGCGCGAGTGGGTGGTCTTGATCAACCTGAGATGGGTCGTTTCCGCTGGTTGTCGATGATCCTGTGTACATTGCTGGCCGGTGGCGGTGTGTTTTTTGCCGCCGGTGAGCCGGTTTATCATTTTGTTGTCACGCCACCGGCGTTCAGCACCGAGGCGGGCAGTGCCGCCGCTGTCGCTCCAGCGATGGCCCAGTCGTTTACCCACTGGGGGTTTCTGGCCTGGGCGGTACTGGGCTCACTCACTGCGCTGGTCTTAACCCGGGCCCATTATGTGCAGGGCAAACCCCTGCAGCCTCGGACTTTGCTGTATCCGGTGTTCGGTGAAAAGGTGATTCAGGGGCGCCTTGGGGGCGTGATTGATGCCTTCTGTGTGATTGCGGTGGTTGCCGGTACCGTTGGGCCGATCGGGTTTCTCGCCACTCAGATGAGTTTCGGGTTACATGAGCTGTTTGGGGTGCCCGATGGCTACGGAACCCAACTGGCGGTGTTGGTGATCCTTGCCGGGGTTTACATGACGTCCGCCATGACCGGGTTGCACAAAGGCATCCAGTTGCTCAGCCGGTTCAACGTGCTGCTGGCGCTGGCCATTGCCGCAGTGATTTTCATTTTTGGCCCCACGTTGTTCCTGGCCAACACCTACACCCAGGCCATGGGAGAGTATCTCACTTCCTTTTTTGCGATGGCGACCATGACGGCGGAGACCGCGCCGGCCTGGTGGATGAAATGGTGGACCGTATTTTTCTTTGCCTGGTTTATCGGCTATACACCATTGATGGCCGTTTTTGTCGCCCGAATTTCCCGGGGGCGGACCGTGCGGGAAATGATCCTTGCGGTGGCCGTACTGGCACCCATAGCCACCACAATCTGGTTCACACTGCTGGGAGGCTCGGGCATCTATCACCAGCTTGCGGGCACCTTTGATCTGACCGAAGCCCTTAATAATTTCCGCTTTGATGTTGCCACGCTGACGGTCGCCCAGGCGCTGCCGGGTGGAACCTGGATGGCGGCAGCTATTTTGCTGTTAACAACCATTTTTGTAGCCACCACAGGTGACTCCATGAGTTACGCTATTGCTATGGTCGGTGCTGGGCACGATGAGCCAAGCCCCTGGATCCGGGTGTTCTGGGGTGGTGCCATGGCATTGATGGCCGCGATTCTTCTGTACATGGGCGCCGGCCAGATCGGCGTGTTGCAGCAGTTCATTGTGCTGACGGCCATTCCGGTATCGTTGATTGTGCTGCCCTCGCTCTGGACCGGGCCCCAGGCGGCTATGGCGATGGCGCGTGAACAGGGGCTGGTGTAGTCTTCCCTGAAGCGGGTAAGCTTCGGGTTTTGTGACGGTTCTTGTTATTCGGGAAAGTGGCGGGCTCGCGGAGGAGTGATGCTGGAAGCACTGCAAGCTGATTTGAACGCATGGTTGTGGCCCGGACTCTCGGCAGTTCTTGCGGTAATGGCGACGTATGCCGTTTACCGACTGGCGTTGGCTGTTTTTCGCCATTTTTCCAGCTCAAGAACGGTCCTTCGGTTGTTCCTTGACGCCGCCGCCCAGGCTCTTGGTGTGGTGTTCTGCCTGTTGGCATTAACCGGGACACTGGCGTCGGCACCGGCAGACCTGCCGTTAATGACCGGTATCCGGCAAACCACCACCTTATTGCTTGTTCTGGCCGTTACCTGGGCCTCTGTCCGGCTGACGTCGGCTATCGGTGAAGTGATTGTCGCCCTGAATACGGTGCTTGAAGGGCAGTGGAAACGTGCCCGTAAAGTGGAAACCCAGACCCGCTTTCTCGTTCGTGCCCTGAACATCCTGATCGTGATTATCGGTTTTGGTGCCGCGCTGATGACCTTTGAATCCGTTCAGCATATGGGCGCCAGCCTGCTTGCGTCTGCCGGTGTCGGTGGTCTGATTCTGGGTTTTGCGGCGCGCCCGGTTCTTAGCAACCTGCTGGCGGGCATGCAGATTGCCCTTACCCAGCCTTTCCGCATCGACGATGTGTTGTATGTCCAGGGGGAATGGTGCTGGGTGGAGGAAGTAACAGCCACCTATGTCGTTGTGAGGGTATGGGATCTCCGGCGGCTGGTCATTCCACTTCAGTGGTTTATCGAAAATCCCTTCCAGAACTGGTCGAGGAACAGCTCCGAACTGTTAGGGGCGGTGTTTATCTGGGTAGATTACACCATGCCGATAGAACCGCTCCGGCAGGAATTCGATCGTCTGCTGGTTGGCTCGACTCTCTGGGATCGTAGAGTGGCGACAGTGCAGGTTACGGATGCCAGTGACCATGCCATGCAAGTGCGGTTCCTGATGAGTGCGATGGATTCCACGCATAACTGGGATCTGAGATGTGCCGTGCGCGAGGGACTGGTAACCTTCATTCAGCAGAACTACCCGGCCCAGTTGCCACGCCTAAGGGCCCGGCTGGTTGAAAGCAATACTGATTACGAGGAGCCGTACGATGAACAACGATGAACTGGCCGAAACGCTTGGTCTGGATGGCGAAGAGCGTTATGACCTGTTTCTGAGCCTGGTGGCCGAAGAGCGGGAAGTCTGGATTCTGGTGAATGCCGACAACCGTTTTCTGAAGATTGCCTCTGACGACGATGGCGTGCAATACCTGCCGGTCTGGCCGGCCCAGGTCTTTGCCCAGGACTACGCGAAGGACTCCGAAGATCTGTCTCCCCTGAGCGTTTCATTGCCGGATTTCTTCCGGAAGTGGGTGCCGGGGCTGAGCAAGGATGGACTGGAAGTGGGCGTATTCCCGGGTCTCGATAACACCTTGTGGATTACCGAGCCCGAGGAATTAAAGCGCGATCTGCAGGATGCGATGGCGGATTTCTAGACCCCTCTAGTGCGCCAGCACCCGGGAGAGGAATGCCTGGGTGCGCTCGTTTTGCGGGTTGTCGAAGACATCCGCCGGTTTGCCTTCTTCCACAATCTGCCCTTCGTGAATGTAGATCACCCTGTCGGCAACCTCTCTGGCGAAGCCCATCTCGTGGGTGACCACCATCATGGTCATTCCTTCCTTGGCCAGCTCCCGCATAACATCCAGCACTTCGCCGATCATTTCCGGATCCAGCGCGGAAGTGGGTTCGTCAAAGAGCATCAGTCGCGGTTCCATGGCCAGGGCGCGGGCAATGGCAACACGTTGTTGCTGGCCACCTGACAGATGGCTGGGGTACTTGTCGGCCTGGTTGCCAATACCCACCCGGTTCAGCAAACGTTCGGCGGTGGCGTTGGCCACCACCTGCGCCGCATCTTTTACCTTCATGGGCGCCAGCATGATGTTTCTTTTCACTGTGAGGTGAGGGAACAGGTTGAACTGCTGGAACACCATGCCAACTTCCTTGCGAATCTCCGCCAGAGCCTTCTGATTACCGCCCTTGGGGGCGAGTGGATAGGTGTCCACTTCCAGGTTGCCGGATTCAAAGTCTTCCAGACCGTTCACGCAGCGGATCAGGGTGGATTTGCCGGAGCCACTGGCGCCGATAATAACCACCACTTCGCCCTGCTCAACAGTCAGGTCAATATCTTTCAGGACATGCAACTTGCCGAAGTACTTGTTCATGCCCTTCATCTTTACAATCTGAGTCATGGATGACGTTCCTTCAGACAGAAGCCAGGCCGCGGCGCTCAACCAGCCGCAGGACCAGAGACAATGACAGGGTGATGGCCAGGTACATAATTGCCACTACAAAATACACCTCGAACGCAGTGAAGGTATTGGCAATGTACACCTGACCCTGACGGACCAGTTCGCCGACGCCAATCACCGAGAACAGCGAGGTGTCCTTGATGCTGACAATCGCCTGGTTACCCAGAGGCGGAATCATGCGACGGAACGCCTGGGGCCAGATGATGGACCAGAATGTCTGGCTTCTGGACAGGCCGAGGGAAAGACCGGCTTCGCTCTGGCCTTTGTCGATGGATTGCACACCGCCGCGTACGACTTCCGAGATGTAAGCGCCGGAGTTGAGTGCGATGGCGGCGATACCCGCGGTAAGCGGATCAATCGGGCCGCCGATCAGATCCGGCAGGCCGTAAAAGATAAAGAGCACCTGAACCAGAATGGGCGTGCCCCGGAAAATTTCGATATAAGCGGTAGCCGGCCAGCGCAGGAACCACTTCTTGTTGATGCTCAGCAGGCCGAAAACGATGCCCAGCACAAAGCCGATGAGCAGACCGCCAAAAGAGATCAGCAGGGTGTAGGGGATCCCTTTGGCCAGGTAGGGAATAGCATCGATGGCTGCTTGCCAGTCAAACTGGAACTGGAATTCCACGGTCAGTATCTCCGCAGGAGGTTGGCGTCAAAAACCGCCGGGGCGGGCGCCCCGGCATTGAGGGACCATTATGCCGGCCCCTGTAATTTATTTGTCTTCCGGCATCGGGCCGAACCACTTTTCGTAAATGGTTTTGTAGGTGCCGTCTTCTTTCATTGAAGCCAGTGCGTCGTTGACATCGTCAACCCACTCGCTGCCATTGACCAGGGCAATGCCGTATTGCTGGCCTTCGTACAGCGGGCCCACCGTCATTACCTTGCCTTCACCCTTGGTGCGGGCAAAATAGCCAACGTTGGGTGCGTCATAGAAAACCGCATCGATCGCGCGCGACATCAGCGCCATATACATATCGGAGCTGCCCGGATAAGGTGTAACGTCATCGTTTTCATCCAGGTTTTCCATCAGGTAGTCGTATGAAGTGCTACCGATCTTGGTGCCGACCTTTTTGCCTTCCAGATCGCTGAGCTCGTCCATATCGCTTCCTTCGCGCACCAGAATACGCAGACCGGAATCGTAGTAGGGGTCGGAGAAGTCGACAATTTCCTCACGCTCTTCCGTGATGGTGATGCCGGCAATGGCGATGTCCACGTTGCCTGTTTGCAGGGCCGGGATAATGCCGTTGAAATCCATGGTGTTGAGCTTGTAGTCAAAGCCCGCGCGGTCGGCGACTTCGGCGATGATTTCCATATCGAAACCGACCATCTCGCCGGTTTCCTGGTCCATCATTTCGAAGGGAACGAAGCTGGGGTCGGTAACAACTCGCAGGGTTTCAGCGCTTACCGTGCTGGCAGCAACCGACAGTGCCAGGCCTGCGCCCAGTGTTTTCAGCCATGTCGTGCTCATGTGTGCTCCTTTTTTCTTTTGGCTCCGCGTGCGGGAAAGGCCGACTGCTATGGCAGAGGCCCGTGTTATCACGCCATGCGAAACGTGTTGACGGGATTGCAACACATACACTCTAGATCAGAATTCGGAGATTTGCAGTAATTCAGTGGGTTAGGGGGAGCAGAGAAGAGGGCGTTTCGTGCCCCCTTCTCCGGGATGAAGAAAATCTCAGAAAGAGATTTTCTCGCCATCACTGATGCCCAGGTTTTCCCAAATGGCCAGGCTTGGCTGCGCCTGGTTCAGGGTATAGAAGTGCAAGCCCGGCGCACCGGCGGCCAGCAGCTTCTCACACATGCGGGTGACAACCTCCTCGCCAAACTGGCGGATGCTCTCGCTGTCGTCACCGTAAGCTTCCAGCTGCTTGCGGATCCAGCGGGGGATTTCTGCGCCGCACATATCCGAGAACCGCACCAGGTTGGAGAAGTTGACGATGGGCATGATGCCCGGAACCACCGGAATGGTCACGCCCATCTTCTCCAGACGGTCGATGAAGTAGAAGTAGCTGTCCGCATTGAAAAAGTATTGGGTGATGGCGCTGTTGGCACCAGCCTGTACCTTGCGGGCAAAGTTCTGAAGGTCATCTTCCGCGCTGCGGGCCTGAGGGTGGAATTCGGGGTAGGCGGCCACTTCGAGGTTGAAGTGGTCACCGCTGTGCTCCCGGATGAATGCCACCAGTTCATTGGCATAACGCAGCTCACCGGATGCGCCCATGCCCGAGGGCATGTCGCCCCGCAGGGCGACGATGCGGTTGATGCCGTTCTCTTTGTACAGATCCAGCAGTTCGCCGATTTCCTGGCGGGTACCACCCACGCAGGAAAGATGCGGCGCCGTGGAAATGCCCTGCTTGTGCAGGTTGAGCACGGTCTCGATAGTGCGGTCCCGGGTGGAACCGCCCGCGCCAAAGGTGACCGAAAAGAAATCCGGGTTCACTTCGGCCAGTTCGTTGCGCACGTTCTGCAGCTTGTCCCGGCCCTTGTCCGTCTTGGGTGGGAAAAACTCGAAGCTGAACCGGCGCTTGAATTGTTGTTGGGATTCCATGGGTGCTTCCGTTTAGTACCTGTAGGTTTCCGGCTTGTACGGGCCTTCAACCGGCACGCCGATGTATTGGGCCTGGTCCGGCGTCATTTTGGTGATCACGCCACCAAAGCCTTCGACCATGTCGCGGGCAACTTCTTCGTCCAGGTGCTTCGGCAGTACTTGCACATAAACGCCCTTGGCTTTGGATTCTTCCGGCAGGTCGCCGAACTTGCGCTCGAACAGGTACATCTGCGCCAGCACCTGGTTGGCGAAGGAGCCATCCATGATCCGCGACGGGTGGCCGGTGGCGTTGCCCAGGTTTACCAGACGGCCTTCGGACAGCAGGATCAGGTGGTCGTTGGCGGCTTTGTCACGGTAGATCACGTGAACCTGTGGCTTGACCTCGTCCCATTCCCAATTCTTGCGCATGAAGGCGGTATCGATTTCGTTATCGAAGTGGCCGATGTTGCACACCACGGCGCCGGTTTTGATGGCCTTGAGCATGTTGGCGTCGCACACGTTAACGTTGCCGGTGGTGGTTACCAGCAAGTCGGTAGTGCCCAGCAGGTCAGTGTTGATGCCTTGCTCGGTGCCGGTGTTGATGCCGTCGATGTACGGAGACACCACTTCGAAACCGTCCATGCAGGCCTGCATGGCACAGATCGGGTCGGCTTCGGTGATTTTCACAATCATGCCTTCCTGGCGCAGGGACAGGGCGGAGCCCTTGCCGACGTCGCCATAACCAATGACCAGCGCTTTCTTGCCGGACAGCAGGTGGTCGGTGGCGCGTTTGATGGCATCGTTCAGGCTGTGGCGGCAGCCGTATTTGTTGTCGTTCTTGGACTTTGTCACCGAGTCGTTAACGTTGATCGCCGGGATTTTCAGGGTGCCGTCACGCAGCATTTCCTGCAGGCGGTGAACGCCAGTGGTGGTTTCCTCGGTTACACCGTGGCAGTTAGCGATGACCTGCGGGTATTCGTTGTGCAGCACCTCGGTCAGATCGCCGCCGTCGTCCAGGACCATGTTCGGCTCCCAGCCGTCTACGTCTGCGCCAACGGTTTTGTGCAGGCACCATTCGTACTCTTCGTCGGTTTCACCTTTCCACGCGAAGACCGGGATGCCCTGAGCGGCGATGGCGGCTGCGGCCTGGTCCTGGGTGGAGAAGATGTTGCACGAGGACCAGCGCACGCTGGCGCCCAGCTCTACCAGTGTTTCAATCAACACGGCGGTCTGGATGGTCATGTGGATGCAGCCCATGATGTTCGCGCCTTTCAGTGGCTGCTCACCCTTGTACTTGTTACGCAGGGCCATCAGCGCCGGCATCTCGCCTTCGGCGATTTTGATCTCTTTACGGCCCCAGTCGGCGAGGTCGATATCGCGAACTTTGAAGTCTTCGAAGTTGTTTGGAGTGCTCATGGTGTTCTCCTGATTGCAAAATGAAATCTGTTAAATGCCAGCTGCGTCTTTCAGAGCCGCAGCGCGGTCTGTCTTTTCCCACGGGAAAGCGGTAAAGGTCTTGCCGTTCACGGTCATTTCGTACGGCTCGCGGCCGAAATGGCCGTAGGCTGCGGTGGCCCGGTACATCGGGTGCAGCAGGTCGAGCATTTTGGTGATCGCATGCGGGCGCAGATCGAAGTGCTGGCGTACCAGTTCGATGATCTTGTCGTCGCTGATCTTGCCGGTACCGAAGGTGTTCAGGGAGATCGATGTGGGTTCTGCCACGCCGATAGCGTAAGACACCTGAATCTCGCACTTGTCAGCCAGACCGGCGGCGACGATATTCTTGGCCACGTAACGGCCCGCGTAGGTGGCGGAACGGTCAACCTTGGACGGGTCTTTGCCCGAGAAGGCGCCGCCGCCGTGGCGTGCCATGCCGCCGTAGGTGTCCACGATGATCTTGCGGCCGGTCAGGCCACAGTCGCCCACCGGGCCACCGATCACGAACTTGCCGGTCGGGTTGATGTGGTATTGAGTGCCTTCGTGCAGCAGTTCGGGTGGCAGCACGTGCTTTACGATCAGCTCCATGACCGCTTCGCGCAGGTCTTCCTGGGTAACATCTTCGTCGTGCTGGGTGGACAGAACCACGGCGTCGATGGCGACAACCTTGCCGTCTTCGTAGCGGCAGGTGACCTGGCTCTTGGCGTCCGGGCGCAACCAGGGCAGCAGACCGCTCTTGCGGGCTTCAGCCTGGCGCTGTACCAGACGGTGCGAATAGGTAATCGGCGCTGGCATCAGCACGTCGGTTTCGTTGCTGGCGAAGCCGAACATCAGGCCCTGGTCGCCGGCACCCTGATCTTCCGGCTTCTGGCGGTCAACGCCCTGGGCAATGTCGACGGACTGCTTGCCGATGATGTTGATGACACCGCAGGTGTCACCGTCAAAGCCGACGTCTGAGGAGGTGTAGCCGATGTCTTTGATGACGCCACGTACCAGGTCTTCCAGATCCACCCAGGCACTGGTGGTGATTTCGCCGCCAACGATGGCAACGCCGGTTTTGACCATGGTTTCGCAGGCCACACGGGCGTGCGGGTCTTCGGTCAGGATGGCGTCCAGTACCGCATCGGAGATCTGGTCGGCCAGTTTGTCCGGATGGCCTTCGGAGACCGATTCGGAGGTGAAGATGTTGTAGTCAGACATAAGCGAGCTCCTCGTTGAGCGTTTCCAGGCTGTTACTGTTTCCAGAATTCACGGACCTGCACCTGAAAGCCGTTGCGCAGGCCGATAAAAAGTTGTTCTCCGGCACTGAGGCCAGCGTCTGCCGCCCAGGCGGTCAGTTCTTCCGGTTCAAAGCCGAGCCACAGGTCACCGCAGTTTTCCTTGGCCCAGTCCTGGTCGTGGCTGCACAGGTCGCTGACAATGAAGCAGCCCTCAGGGTTCATCAGTGCCGCCGCGTCCAGAAAAATGTCTGCCGGGCTGGGCACATGGTGCAGCACCATATTGGCTACAATCAGATCAAAGGTGTCGCCCCGGGCCATAAGGGTGTCGGTTACACCTTCAACCAGTTCCACGTTATCCAGTTCATTGCTCCGGCAGGTGTCGGTGGCCTTGGCGAGCATGTCCCGGCTGTTGTCCACGGCCACGACCTGTCCGAACAACGAGGCCAGTACCGGCAGAAAGCCGCCTTCGCCGGGGCCGATTTCCAGTACGTTCTGCCATTGCTGCCGGGCCATGCGCTTGCGAATCAGTTCTGCCGTTGGTTTGGCGTACAGATCAAACGCCGCGATCAGCTCCTGTTGCTCACGGAACTGTTCAGCGTGGCGGGCAAAAAAGACCCGGGACTGTTCAGCCCGCTGTTCGCGAATCGCTTCGATCTTTTCTTCTGTTGGCTCGGGCAGGGGAGCCCGGTCAATGGTTTCGAAAATCTGACGGATGGCCTGGTCTGCCAGTTTGTCGCTGTCCAGTCGCAATGGGCGGCGATAGAAAATGGCGTTGCCTTCCCGCTGGGGTTCCAGCAGACCGGCTTTGTGCATCACTTTCAGGTGATGGCTCATACCGGACTGGCGCATATCAAATAACTGGCTCAGTTCCAGAACGCCGAACGTATCCCGCCGCAACACCCGTAATATCTCTAGGCGCAGTGGGTCGCCGCTCGCTTTGAAGATCGGTGCCAGGGCGTCCACGGAGGACGGGGCGGGTGTGTTTGCGTTCATGGATGTCATGGTTGGCAAGTGTAGGTGGCTTGCAGTGGTCAATCAATAGGCATATCAAAGTTTTTTGATATAGATATATCGTGCCAGGAAATTTGCCCCCGCATACCCTAATCGGCGAAAATACGCGCCTTATTTTTGACCAGCTCGAATACTCTGAATTCTTTTCCCGAAAAACACTGGAGAAACGTCAATGCCGTCTCGTAAAGATCTCGCCAACGCCATTCGCGCGCTGAGCATGGATGCGGTTCAAAAAGCCAAATCCGGCCATCCGGGTGCGCCCATGGGTATGGCGGATATCGCCGAGGTACTTTGGAACGATTACCTGAGCCATAATCCGGCCAACCCGCAATGGGCCAACCGTGACCGGTTCGTACTGTCGAACGGCCATGGCTCCATGCTGCAGTATTCTTTGCTGCACCTGAGCGGGTATGACGTAAGCATTGACGACATCAAGAACTTCCGTCAGCTGCACTCGAAAACTCCGGGCCACCCGGAATATGGCTATACCCCGGGCGTTGAAACCACTACCGGCCCGCTGGGCCAGGGCATCGCCAACGCGGTTGGTTTCGCGCTTGCCGAAAAAACCATGGCGGCGCAGTTCAATCGCCCGGGCCACGAGATTGTTGATCACTACACCTACGCGTTCCTCGGCGACGGCTGTCTGATGGAAGGCATCTCCCACGAAGTGGCCTCGCTGGCCGGCACTCTGGGCCTGGGCAAACTGGTGTTCTTCTATGACGACAATGGCATTTCCATCGACGGCGAAGTGGAAGGCTGGTTTACCGACAACACCCCGCAGCGTTTTGAATCCTATGGCTGGCAGGTAATTCCGGCCGTTGATGGCCACGACCCGGATGCCGTTCGTGCCGCTATTGAAGCTGCCCGCGCCAACACCGAGCAGCCCACCATCATCTGCTGCAAGACCATCATCGGTTTCGGCTCGCCCAACAAACAGGGCACCGAATCCTGCCACGGCGCGGCTCTGGGCGAAGACGAAGTGCAATTGACTCGCGAGCAGCTGGGCTGGAACCATGGCCCGTTCGAAGTACCTTCTGAAGTTTATGGCGGTTGGGACGCTACCGAGAAAGGCGCCGCCCTCCAGAGCGCCTGGGAAGAGAAGTTTGCGGCTTACGAAAAAGCCGAGCCGGAACTGGCCGCCGAATTCAAGCGCCGCATGGCGGGTGAGCTGCCAGCGGACTTTGCTGAAAAAGCACAGGCCTATATTCAGGAATGCCAGGACAAAGGCGAAACCATCGCCTCCCGCAAGGCGTCCCAGAACACCCTCAACGCCTATGGCCCGCTGCTGCCGGAACTGATGGGCGGCTCTGCCGACCTGGCTGGCTCCAACCTGACCATCTGGTCTGGCTGTAAAGGCGTGAGCAAAGACGACGCCTCCGGCAACTACATCTATTATGGTGTGCGTGAATTCGGCATGGCCGCCATCATGAACGGCATGGCCCTCCACGGTGGTTTGGTACCCTACGGCGCCACCTTCCTGATCTTCATGGAATACTGCCGCAACGCCGTACGTATGGCGGCACTGATGAAACAGCGTTCCATCATGGTATTCACCCATGACTCCATCGGTCTGGGCGAAGACGGCCCGACTCACCAACCGGTTGAGCAACTGGCCAGCCTGCGCACCACCCCGAATATGAGCACCTGGCGCCCGGCCGACACCGTTGAAACCGCAGTGGCCTGGAAAGCCGCCCTGGAACGCACCGACGGCCCCACGGCCCTGGTCTTCTCCCGCCAGGGGCTGCCACACCAGGAGCGTGATGCCGAACAACTGGCGAACGTGGCCAAAGGCGGTTACATCCTGTCTGACAGCGAAGGCACCCCGGAATTGATCCTGATTGCCACCGGCGGCGAGCTCGGCCTGGCGCAGGACGCCGCCGCCAAACTGCGCGAGCAGGGCAAGGCCGTACGTGTCGTTTCCATGCCGTCTACGGATGTATTCGACGCCCAGAGCGCCGAGTACAAACAGCAGGTATTGCCGCTGGAAGTGTCCAGCCGTATTGCTGTTGAAGCCGGCATTGCCGACTACTGGTACAAGTATGTGGGGCTGGACGGCCGCGTTGTCGGTATGACCACCTTCGGTGAGTCCGCTCCGGCCGGCGAACTGTTCAAGGAATTCGGCTTCACCGTCGACAACATCCTGGAAGTGGCTGACGAACTGCTGGACGCCTGATGAGCAACCCGAAGCCTTTTCGTATCGCCATCAATGGCTATGGCCGTATTGGCCAGTGCGTGTTGCGGGCACTTTATGAAAACGGCTATCGCGATCGCCTGCAGGTGGTCGCGATCAACGAGTTGTCGGATATCGACACCATCGCCCACCTGACCCGCTACGACTCCACCCACGGGCGGTTTCAGGGTGAGGTGGCCGTGGATGGCGACAACCTGGTGGTCAACGGCGACCGCATTCGCGTGCTGCGTCACCCGGAGCCGAGTGATTTGCCCTGGCGGCTTCTGGATGTGGATCTGGTGCTGGAATGTTCGGGAGCGTTTAGCGACCGTGCGACGGCGCAGAAACACATCGATGCTGGCGCCACTCGCCTGTTGTTCTCGCAGCCGGCAGAACCGGATGTGGACCGCACCGTGGTGTTTGGCAGCAATCACCAACAACTGACCAACGACGACGTCATTGTGTCCGCCGGCTCGTGCACCACCAATTGCCTGGTGCCGCTGATCCAGGTCCTGGATGAAGCCTTTGGTGTGGAACAGGGCAGTACCACTACCATTCATGCCGCCATGAACGATCAGCCGGTCATCGACGCCTATCATCACCAGGATCTGCGCCGCACCCGCAGCGCCTTGCATAATATCGTGCCGGTGAATACCGGCCTGGCCCGGGGGATCGAACGTCTGCTTCCGGACATGGAAGGCAAGTTCAGCTCCGTCGCCATGCGCGTGCCCACGCTGAACGTCTCGGCCATCGACATGGTGGTCAACGTGCGCGAAAGCACCGACATTGAAACCGTCAATCAGCTGTTGAAAGCCGCTGCTCATAGCTCCCTGAATGGCATCCTCGGCTACACTGATGAATTATTGGCCAGCTCCGATTTCAATCACGACTCCCACTCCGGCGTGGTAGACGGCGGCCAGACCCGCGTAACCGGCGGCACCATGGTGAAAGTGCTGTGCTGGTTCGATAACGAATGGGGGTTTGCCAACCGGATGCTGGATGTGAGCCGGTGCTGGCTAAAGAAAACTGATTAAAACATCTTTAAATGCGTAAAAATGGAACTGCGATTATGGCCATCAAAAAAATGACCGACATGGACCTCGCTGGCAAGCGGGTTCTGATTCGTGAAGACCTGAACGTGCCGGTTAAAGACGGCAAGGTATCCAGCGACGCCCGCATCCGCGCCTCGCTGCCGACCATCAAGGCCGCCAGAGACGCCGGTGCCAAAGTCATGCTGATGTCTCACCTCGGACGTCCGGAAGAAGGCGTTTACGACGAAGCCTCCTCCATGAAACCCGTCGCCGAGCATCTGACCAAGTCGCTGGGCCAGGACGTACGCCTGATTAAAGACTATCTGGAAGGCGTGGAAGTCGCCGACGGCGAAGTAGTTCTGTTCGAAAACGTCCGCTTCAACAAGGGCGAAAAGAAAGACAACGAAGAGTTGTCCAAACAGTACGCCGCCCTGTGCGACGTGTACGTGATGGACGCCTTCGGCACCGCACACCGCGCCCAGGCCTCCACCCACGGTGTGGCCAGGTTCGCCCCCGAAGCCTGCGCCGGCCCGCTGCTGGCTGCAGAGCTCGAAGCCCTCGGCAAAGCCCTGGACAACCCCGCCAAGCCGGTGGTTGCCATCGTTGGCGGCTCCAAAGTCTCCACCAAACTGGACGTGCTCAACGCCCTGGAAAACGTGTGTGACCAGATCATCGTCGGCGGCGGCATTGCCAACACCTTCCTGGCGGCTGCCGGCCACCCGGTGGGCAAATCCCTGTGCGAACACGACCTGATCGACACCGCCAAAGACATCGCCAGCCGGGTAGAAATCCCGTTGCCGGTTGACGTTGTGGTGGCCCCCGAATTCAGCGAAAACGCCACCGCCACGGTTAAAAGCATATCCGACGTCACCGCAGACGACATGATCCTCGACGTAGGCCCGGAAACCGCCGGCGAATTCGCCCAGTTGCTGAAAAACGCCAAAACCATCCTCTGGAACGGCCCGGTCGGTGTCTTCGAATTCGACCAGTTCGGCAGTGGCACCAAAGCTCTGGCTGAAGCCATCGCCGAAAGCGACGCTTTCTCCCTGGCTGGCGGCGGCGACACCGTTGCAGCCGTTGACAAATACGGCGTAGCTGACAAGATCTCTTATATATCCACCGGTGGCGGTGCCTTCCTGGAATTCGTGGAAGGCAAGACTCTGCCAGCGGTAGCTGTACTGGAAGAGCGCGGCTCCTGATAGGAAAAGAATAGGGCGGTAACGAAAGCGCCAGAATCGCAAGGAGGGTGGGGGAAGGTCTTTCTTGGAATTTCGAAGGCCATGGATGGCCTGAGATAAGCGCACACGGATGTGCTTGTAGCGGTTCCGAGAAAGACCTTCCCCCACCCTCCGAAGCAGACTCCAAACCAAAAAGTCTGCCCCCAAACATATTAGAAAACGAAGGAGAACACCCATGGCCCTGATATCGCTGCGGCAAATGCTCGACCACGCCGCCGAACATGGTTACGGCATCCCCGCTTTTAACGTCAACAACGTTGAACAAATGCGCGCCATCATGGAAGCCGCCGACAAAACCGACTCCCCGGTGATTGTTCAGGCCTCCGCCGGTGCCCGTAAATACGCTGGTGCCCCCTTCCTGCGCCACCTCATCCTGGCGGCCGTGGAAGAATGGCCACACATCCCGGTGGTGATGCACCAGGATCACGGCACCAGCCCCGGCGTCTGCCAGCGCTCCATTCAGCTTGGCTTCAGCTCCGTCATGATGGACGGCTCCCTGGGTGAAGATGGCAAGACCCCGGCCAGCTACGACTACAACGTAGACGTCACCCGCCGCACCGTCGAAATGGCTCACGCCTGTGGCGTTTCCGTCGAAGGTGAGCTGGGCTGCCTCGGCTCCCTGGAAACCGGCCAGGCCGGTGAAGAAGACGGCATCGGCGCCGAAGGTACTCTGGACCACAGCCAGATGCTGACCGACCCCGAAGAAGCCGCCGACTTCGTCCAGAAAACCCAGGTAGACGCACTGGCCATCGCCATCGGCACCAGCCACGGCGCCTACAAGTTCACCCGTCCGCCGACGGGCGACATCCTTGCCATCGACCAGATTAAAGCCATCCACGCCCGCATTCCGGATACCCACCTGGTGATGCACGGCTCCAGCTCCGTACCCCAGGAATGGCTGAAAATCATCAACGAATTCGGTGGTGAGATTCCGGAAACCTACGGCGTGCCGGTTGAAGAAATTGTTGAAGGTATCAAGCACGGTGTGCGCAAGGTCAACGTAGACACCGACCTGCGTCTGGCCTCTACCGGTGCCATCCGCCGCTTCCTGGCGGAAAACCCGGCCGAGTTTGACCCGCGCAAATACCTGAAGGCCTCCATCAAGGCCATGACCGACATCTGCGTGGCTCGTTACGAAGCCTTCGGCAGTGCCGGCCAGGCCAGCAAGATCAAGCCGATTGGTCTTGAGCGCATGTTCGAGCGCTATGCCGCTGGTGAACTGGACCCGAAGGTCAAGTAAACCCGCTGTTCAACAGTCCCGGATGTTTTGTCCGGGGCTGTTATTTCCCCTTCGGACGACCCTCCCAAATCTATTCCCCCGTTCCAGTTTATTGAGTCAGGAGGCACAGCTATCGCTGTTTCACTGCATCGTTTGTATTCTTTCCGTCGCTGTCCTTACGCCATGCGCGCCCGGCTCGGTATTGTGTTTGCCGGGATGACGGTTGAGCTGCGGGAGATCGTACTGAAAAACAAACCTGCGCAGATGCTTGCTATCAGCCCCAAAGGCACAGTGCCTGTTCTGGAGCTGGCTGAGGGTGATGGTGCCAACGGGCCGGTTATCGAGGAAAGCCGGGAAATACTCGAGTGGGCACTGCAGCAGAACGACCCACAGGCTTTGTTAAACGTCGATTCAGTCAGGGCGAATGCTCTGATGGACCGTAACGATACCGAATTCAAGCACTGGCTGGACCGCTATAAATACGCCGATCGCCATCCAGAGCTCAGCCAGCTGGAATACCGGCAGAAGGGCGAAGCGTTCTTGCGGGACTTAGAGAGCTTGCTTGCCAACAACCGCTATCTTCTGGGAAACAATATCAGCATTGCGGATATCGGCATCATGCCTTTTGTACGCCAGTTCGCCCATGTAGATCGGGAATCGTTTTACAGCCTGCCCTATCCATACCTGCAACAGTGGCTGAGTGAATGGCTGGAACATCCGGCCTTCAAGCGGGTCATGATTAAATATCAGCCCTGGCAGGAAGGCGATGAAGTGGTGGTATTTCCTGGCATTGAGGGCTTCGACTTGTAATTTGCTGATGCCGGTCGAATATAGGTAGTCAGAGACTGATTTTTGACCAGGATTAAGGAGTGTCAATGGACTTCAAGGACTATTACGCCGTGCTCGGTGTGAGCGAGTCTGCCTCGGCCGATGAAATCAAGAAGGCCTACCGTAAGCTGGCGCGCAAGTATCACCCGGATGTCAGTAAAGAAAAGAACGCCGACGACAAGTTCAAAGACGTAGGCGAAGCCTATGAAGTACTCAAAGATCCGGAAAAACGTGCCGAATACGACCAGCTGCGCAAGTACGGTGCCCGGGACGATGGCTCCTTCCAGCCGCCACCCGGTTGGCAGAGTACCTCCGGCTTTGGCGGCGGTGGCTATACTGAAGCAGACGCCAGCCAATTCAGTGAGTTTTTTGAACAGATGTTCGGCGGCCGTGGGGCCGGCGGTTTCGCAGGCTCAGGATTTGGCGGTGGAGGCTTTCGGCAGAGTATGAAAACGCGTGGAGACGATGTTCATGCCAAACGCTCCCTGTCTCTTGAAGAAGCCTTCCATGGCTGTGAGCAACAAGTATCGTTCATCGTGCAGGAAATGGACGACCGTGGCCGGGTGGTACCCCGAAAAAAAACGCTGAAGGTGAAAATCCCTGCGGGTGTGCGTGAAGGCCAGAATATTCGCCTCAAAGGGCAGGGCGCGCCTGGCGTAGGTGGTGGTGAGCCTGGTGACCTGTTTCTGGAAGTGGAACTGGCACCGCACCCACACTTTACAGTGGAAGGCCGGGATATCGTAGTAACGTTACCCGTGGCGCCCTGGGAAGCCGCATTAGGGGCAAGCGTGACTGTGCCCACCGTAGGTGGCAAGGTGAATGTAAAAGTGCCGAAGGGCTCTACCAGCGGTCGCAAGCTACGACTCAAAGGTAAAGGCTTACCCGGCAAGCATCCGGGTGACGAAATTGTAGTGTTGCAAGTGGCCATGCCCGAGCAGCATTCGTCAGAGGCTGAAAAGCTGTATGAGCAGCTGGCAGAACTAGAAAAGAACTTCAATCCACGCAGTAAGTTGCGCGTGTAAGCGGGGGTATCATGACGAGGGAAAATCAGATCATGACCGTGGAAATCGTAGACGCTGATGGCAGCACATTCAGCCTGCGTGAAGTCTGCGAACGCGGCGATTGCCATGCAGAGTTTGTCATCAAGCTGGTGGATTACGGCATTATCGACCCACTGGAAGACCGGGCCGAAGCCCGCCAGTGGCAGTTCGATATGGAGGCACTGAACCGTCTGCAAAAAGCAATACGTCTGCAGCGGGACCTGAAACTCAATCTGCCAGGCCTGGCCGTGTCGCTGGACCTTCTGGACGAAGTACAGGATATGCGCCGGGAAGTGAACCGCCTGAACCAGCGTGTTCGACAACTAATGGGCGAATAATTGCTCTGTGTTTGCTGAGCTCTCCCGGATTACTGGCCTGATTTCTCCAGAGCCTGTAGCTCGGCGTAGATCGTCTCCGCTTCCTCCATCAACGTACCGTGACTGCGAAGATCGCCGTTGCGCTGCGCGTGTAACGCTTTTGCAAGCTTGTCCTCGTAGGCTTTCTGAAGTTTCTTTTTCGGATCACCTTTCAAAAATCCCAGCATCTGTTATTACTCACTTTCACGGAATGTTCCAACATATACGATGTCTCAGACTCAAAGTTCACTAAAAATCCGTAGGTGTTGCAGATGAACCACCTTGCCCACGCCTTCCTGGCCCCGGACTCCCCTGAGGCCCGTGTTGGCAGCATTCTGGGGGATTTTACCAAGGGTGTTGATCTCGAAAAGCTTCCGACCCCTGTGCTTCAGGGCGTGCGGCATCATCTGGCCGTAGACGTATTTACTGACAGGCACCCGGCCGTTCTCGACAGCAAACGGCTGTTCTCCGGACAACGCCGACGTTTTGCCGGCGTGGCTCTGGATATTCTTTACGACCACTATCTGCTACGACACTGGCAGCGATTCAGCCACGATGATTGTGCTAACTTTATTCAGCAGGTATACAAAGACCTGGAAACACACGAGCACGTAATGCCAGAACCAATGATCCAGGTTGCCCGAAGGATGGTGGCGCACGACTGGTTCGGCGCCTACGCCAGCCTCGACAGCATCGGCCACGCACTTGACCGGGTGGCTGGGCGCATACGCTTTGCCAACCGTTTTGAAGGAATGATTGAAGAAATCCGTGAACACGAGACGGAACTGGAAGCCAACTTCCTGATATTCTTCCCCGAATTACAACGTTTTGCAGGAGAGCACCATGGGTGAAGCCAACCGTCGCAAACAAACCGGCGCGCCGTCACCAAAGAAAAACAATCGCAAGCCCCTCATCATCGGTGCGGCAGCCCTGGCGATTGCGATTATTACCGGGTTATACGTTCTGGTCAGACCACCGGCTCCCGATTCCGATGCCTTGCCCGTAGCCGGCCCGGACGCCGAAGCATTCCCGGCCGAGCTGGACCGCTACGGTGTTTCTGTGGGCGATGAAGACGCCCCGGTGGTCGTGCGTGAATTCGCCGACTACCAATGCCCCGGCTGCGCCAACTTTGCCGACGTCAGCCAGCGCCTGAAGCGGGAATACGTGGAAGGTGGCCAGGTTCGCTTCGTCTACTTCGATCTGCCGCTGCAACAGCACCAGAATGCCATGCCCGCCGCCATGGCCGCCCGCTGCGCCGGCGACCAGGACAGTTACTGGGCCATGCACGACAAGCTCTATGCTTTGCAGACAGAATGGGGCGGCTCCAACGACCCGGTGGCGACCTTCACCCGCTATGCGGATGATCTCGACCTGGACGAACGCCGCTTCCGCCGCTGCATGAACACCGAGCTGCACCGTGAAGACATCGAAGAAAGCGCGAATGTTGCCCGCCAGATGCGGGTGATGAGTACGCCCACCGTGATGGTCGATAACATCCGGCTGACCCGGCCGGGTTGGGGGCAGTTGTCGGCAGTGGTGGAAAGAGAGTTGGCAGAAAAGCAGTAAGCCTGCCCCGCTCTACTGCGTACAGGATACTCAGTGCCTCTCCTCATTTGAATCCAGCCAGCACTTGGTTAAACTCCGCGCCTTCAGAAACCTCAACAACCATGCTCCGGATTTACGATCCGGCCCGCAGGAGAAAATATGAGCAAGAACATCGTGGTCTGCGCCCTATACAAGTTCGCAGTCCTGAACGATTACAAAGATCTACGTAAGCCGCTGCTGAACCTGATGCTTGAAAAAGACGTGCACGGCACCCTGCTGCTGGCCCGTGAAGGCATCAACGGCACCATCGCCGGCAGCCGGGAAGGCATTGATGCTGTCAAAGCCTGGATCAGCAGCGACGAACGTTTTGAAGGCATCGATTACAAAGAATCCTTCGTGGATATCCAGCCCTTCAAGCGCACCAAAGTTAAACTCAAAAAAGAAATCGTCACCATGGGCGTCCAGGGCATCGACCCCAAGCGCGTCGTGGGCACCTACGTCGATCCCAAAGAATGGAACGACCTGATTTCCGACCCGGAAGTACTGCTGGTCGACACCCGCAACCAGTACGAAGTGGAAATCGGAACTTTTAAAAACGCCGTGAACCCCGCCACAGACACCTTCCGGGAATTTCCCGAGTATGTGAAAGAGAACCTGGACCCGCAGAAACACAAGAAAGTCGCCATGTTCTGCACCGGCGGCATTCGCTGCGAGAAATCCACCGCCTACCTGAAAGAGCAGGGCTTTGACGAGGTGTATCACCTCAAGGGCGGCATCCTGAAATACCTGGAAGACGTGCCCGAAGAACAGACTCTGTGGCAGGGCGAGTGCTTCGTGTTCGATGACCGGGTCACCGTGAACCACAGCCTGGAGCGGGGCGATTACGACCAGTGCCACGCCTGCCGCCGGCCGATCACCGAAGAAGACAAGCAGCGCCCCGAGTACGAGCAGGGCGTAAGCTGCCACCAGTGCATGGATTCACTGACCGAAGAACAGAAAGCCCGTTTCCGGGAGCGTGAGCACCAGATGCGACTGGCTGAAGCCCGGGGCGAAGCCCATGTAGGTGGTGAAGCGGCGCGGATCATTGCCGAACGCAAGGCCCTCAAAAAGGCCGAGCAGCAGGAACAGGCACGCAGGAGTCTGCAAGGGGAGTCGGTCGCGGAGTAACCGGAGCCGCGTTACTGCAGAAAAGCCGGGACAGAGGGCGTTGCGCCCTCTGTCCACCGGTTACACGTTATTGCGCAGGCCAAGCTCGTCCGGGTAGGGCGTCATGTACTTCTGGCTCGTCAGGTAATCCGCCGGTTCCTTGCGCTGTGCCAGGCGCAGCAGTGTCATCGGCACTACCAGCGGAACCTCGCCCCGGCGATAGGCTTCAACCTGCTCCAGCAGCACGGCTTTCTCTTCTGCTGACATGCTGTCTTTCAGGTAACCCAGCAGATGCTGCATGGCATTAACGTGCGAGCCGCGGCTGACTCGCTGTGTCATTGCTTCCATGAACAGGTGAATGTAGCGGTCAGCAATCTTTTCGAGCGGCTCGGATTTCAGATCCGCCAGAAGTGGCCCGAGTTGGCGATAGATCTTCTCGGAGTGGGCCATTAGCGTGAACTTATGGCGGGTATGGAATTCAATCAGCGCCTGTTTGCTCAGATTTTCACCCGCAACGTTCTGCAGCCAGTCGTCGTAGGCAAACACCCGCTCGATGAAATTCTCCCGCAGCATGCTGTCATTCAGCCGGCCTTCTTCCTCCACCGGCATTAACGGATAAGCTTCCATCAACGCTTCGGCAAACAGGCCCACGCCGGAGCTGTCAATGTGATTGCCTTTCTCCGTATACACCTTCACCCGCTCCATGCCGCAGGTGGGTGATTTCTTCATCAGGATGTAGCCACGCAGGTTGCCCAGCGTTGGCAGAACGTCGTCGATAAACCCGCGCATTTCATCCGTGTGGTCGGCGTTGCCGCTGGTCTCGATAAGGCGCATGCCTTCCGGATATTTGCGCAAGTGAATGGTCGGGCGGGGCACGCCAAGCCCTGCTTCCAGCTCCGGGCAGATCGAACGAAACTCGAAGTGCTTTGCCAGCACTTGCGTGCAGTAGCGTGAGTGCTTGTGGCCACCATCGTGGCGAACTTCCTTGCCCAGCAAACAGGTGCTGATGCCTACGGGGATACCGGTCACAGTGTTCTCCAGTTCAAACCGAAAGAGATATTCTGTATTACGCTTTCCCAGTGTAAACCGATCAACTCTGACTGCCCAGCCATCCGGCTTCGTCGCGCTTTTCGTGAGCTGCCAGGGTGGTCGCATAAATCGTGCGCACATCCCTGGCGAACTGCTCTATCGAGTAATCCGCTGCAAAATCCCGGGCCTTGTCTGAAAGCTGATGACACAGGGTGTCGTCTTCCAGCAGCAACTTTGCCCGGGCCAGCCACTGGCTCCTGTTTTCCGGCGTTTTGAAACCGTTCTGGCCCTCGCGCACCACATCTTCAATGCCGCTTGAGCGCACTGCCACCACCGGAAGGCCTGCCGACATGGCTTCCAGAATCACCATGCCCTGGGTTTCTGACTTGGAGGCAAACAGGAAGGCATCGCCCAGGTTGTACCAAAGGGCCATTTCGTCCGGTTTTATCGCGCCTACCAGTTGGAAATGCGATTCCAGTTCCAGACTCTCTATTTTCTTCTGAAGCCGGTCGCGCTGGTGGCCATCGCCAATCATCAGGAATCGGAAGGGTGCTTCGGTTTCTTTTCTCAACTGATCGACGGCTTCAATCATGAAGTCGATATTCTTCTCGTTCGACAACCGGGCAACACTGATGAAAACCTTCTGGTCGGTCAGCCCCAGCTTTGCGCGAAGTGTCTCCACCTCGGCGTTGTCCACCGCCTGGAATTTCTCGTACTCGATACCGGTGGGCTGCACAAACGTTGGTGTGGTTACGCCAATCATGCGCAGGTATTCCTCGGTGGAGTAGGTGGGCACAATCACACCGTCGCAGCGGTTGGCAAAGCGTTTGATTAACGCGTGGGAAATCAGGTTGCGGAACAGCATGCCGGGCAACGGCACGAAATGCGCGTAGTGCTCCAGCCGGGTGTGATAGGTGTACACCACAGGGATATTCAGACGCCGGGCAACGAACATTCCCAGGCTGCCAAGCCAGAACGGGTGATGCAGGTGAATAATGTCCGGCTTGAACCCCCTGACCCGCTTGCGGATGTGGCTCAGGAAAATATTGGCCATGCGGAATTCCCGGTTCTTTCCCATGGTCAGCATCGACGGCACCCGAACCACATGTTTTTCCTGCTCGGGCTGGTCCTGGTAGCGGGGCGCAACAATCAGGGTCTGGTCACCGTGTGTCTCTAGGCCCCGGCGCAAGCGCTCGATGGAAATGGGCACGCCGCCAATAAACGGCAGGTAATTGTTGGTAAACATGGCCACCCGCAACGGCTTCTCCAGCCAGGGTGTCGGGTCCAGGTCGTAATCCGGGTAGTAGTTCTTGCCGATGAAAATAATCTGGTAAAGCTTGATGGTGATGGCCAGGAACACCGAAACAATCAGAATGAAATTAAGATAGCCTGAATAGAACAGCGAATAGACGAAAAACCACACACTTTCCAGCCGTTTCCAGACCGGGTGCTGGCCAACATCCAGCCGCTCCAGCTCATGCTCGATTTCGCCATCCGGCGAGATCCGCACATCCACATAGTGGTAGAAGCTGTGTTCGGTGTTGAGCACCAGGCCACCGGCGCCACCGGTGGTAATGAAGCTCGTGTCCGCTTTTTGCTGCTCGTCGTACAGCGCGAGGTTGGCCGAGAACACCAGATCAATATCCTGGGTGTCGATCACCTCCATTAGAGCTGAACGGAAGGCTTCGGGTTGCAGGTAGTCGTCTTCGTCGGCAAAGATCGCCGGGTTGTCGGGTTTTACCGGCGGGTGCCCCACGAACAGAACACGGGCATTGGTTGTGTCCTGGTTCAGCAGATCCTTCAGCCAGCGGATCTGCCAGCGCCAGGGAGTTTTCCCGGTGCTGTCCAGAAAAATCAGCCGGGTGTTGCCCGTGCGTACGCTGTAGAAGTGGGGGCCGAAGTGATCATAAAAACGAAAGCTGCCGAAATCTTCGTATTCATGGGGCCCGAACGTCAGCAGATAGGGGATCTCCAACCGGGCAAGCGTGCCATGTAGCGCCCGGTATTTGTCTTCGCCGCCCCCGCTGACCGCATTTCCGGCAGACACCAGAAAATCCAGGCCGGCGCTGTTCAGCTCAGGAATGATTCGGTTCTCGAAAACCCCCACGGAATTGTTGATGTTGCCCACCACCGCGAAGCGAATACCTGCTCCGGGCGGTGTGCGCTCGTGCATGCGTTCCACCTGTTCGGTATGCAGGGCTTCAAAATCTTCTTTGACGAAGTTCAGATACAGCTTGTAGCCCAGCAGAAACGCCACAATCAGCAGGCACAGATAAAACAGCAACTTTAGTGGGCTAGTCCGTATCATTCTGGCCTCCGGTGCTTTTAATCATTTCCCTTTGCATCACAATCAGCCCGACGATCATGCCCAGGTAGATGGTGATAAAGCGCCAGGCCACCGTCACCAGCACCAGGTGATTACCGGTAAGGATATCCCGGAAAAAAACACCAAAAACACCTTCAGAAATCCCCGAAGCCCCGGGCGTAGGGGAGAAATACATAATAAAGGTAGTAACCACCAGCAAGCCGATCGTCAACAGGTAATCGACGTCGTAGCCGAGCCCGTGGATCAGCAGAGCGGGAAAGCTGAACAGACTCAACAGGAAGGTGGCGGTGAACAGCACAGAAAGCAGCACATGTTTGCGCTCGCCTTTCAGGTAATCGGTAAAACTCTCCGAAAAACGCAGCATTTCCCGGCGCAGCTTGAATTGCCAGCGATCATGCCGGCAGGCATTGATCAGGTGAAATTTTCGAATGCCTGCAATCATTCCGCTGAGTGGCGTAATCAGCCAACGGGTTTTGAACAGCAGAATAATGAAAAAGGCCAGGTAGGCCGTGATAAAAAACGCCAGGGCGGTAACGATGCTTGACGACCAGAGTTCACCGTCGAGGGCTCGCAGCGTCAACAGGAAAACGGGCGTTAACGAAAAGATGAAAATCACCGCCAGTACCGTGCGAATGGTGGTGGCAGCGGTGGCCCTGGCAACCGGCACGCCGTTGCGGGTCAGGTACCAGATCTGGGCGAAGCCACCCCCGGTGGCCATGGGGGTGATATTGGAGAAGAACAGGTTGATGAAAACCAGCTTGAAGATCTTGCGGAGAGGAAGCCGGTGGCCCAGTGCCCGCAGGGTATAATGAAGGCGAAGCCCGTCTGACACAAAATACGCCAGCAGTAACAAAACAATTCCGACCAGAAGTTCCGGTGCCAGCAGTTGGGTGTCGAACTCGAAGCTTCGGTCGGCAAAGCGATCATAAACCGCATACACACCCGCGGCCGTCATCAAGACGAAAAGTGTGCCGAACAGGGCCAGCCGCCCCCCGGAGGCTTGTTGTTGATAATCGCTTTCGGTGTCGTCTGCCATCGGGGCTCCATTGTCTGAGGGAGAGCAGTCTACCCGCTGTAGCATGGCGGTTGAACCGTCCGGGATTGGTCCGGGACTTGAAATTTTTTTCCAGGGCGCGCACAAATAGTAGTTGAATCCTCGCAAGACAAGGTAAAACCAGATGCCCAAGCATTTTGAAGAGGCGCCAGGGCTATACGACGCTCCGGTGCCGGAAACGGAAGGATATGTCTTCAACCAGACCATGATGCGTATCAAAGACCCGGAGCGCTCCATGGATTTCTACACCCGAGTGCTTGGCATGCGTTTGATACGCAAGCTGGATTTCCCGGAAATGAAGTTTACCCTGTATTTTCTGGGTTATCTGGATGACCGCCAGGCCCACACTGTGCCCAACGATGACGCCCACCGCACTACCTATATCTTCGGTCGCGAGGCTATGTTGGAGCTTACCCATAACTGGGGCAGCGAAAAAGATCCGGATTTTGCGTACCACAATGGCAATGATGAGCCCCAGGGCTTTGGCCACATCGGTATTGCGGTGCCGGATGTATACGCCGCCTGCTCCCGCCTCGAAAATCTGGGCGTAGAGTTCGTGAAAAAGCCGGACGACGGCAAGATGAAAGGCCTGGCCTTTGTCAAAGACCCGGACGGCTACTGGGTTGAAATCCTCCAGCCGAACATGCTGGAAAAACAGCGCAAGGAAAACTGAGCGCTTTGTCCAAGCGCCCGGCTTCAGCTTTTGGCGCTGGAGCCGGGAGCCTCCCCGTAGCGTGAAGCAACGATTACCGCGACAGTCAGGATTGCTGCCCCCAGAATACCGACAGGCCCTAGCACCTCACCCAGAATCACCCAGGCCAGAAGCGCCACAAACAGCGGCTCCAGAGTCACAATAATGCTGGAAAGCGTGGCCGGTGTATTTTGCATACCCTTGAAAAACAGAAGGTAACCGATGCAGGTAGGCACCACGCCGATATAACCCACCATCAGCCAGTGCCGGAGCGCCAGCGTTTCCAACCCCCCGAAACCACCGCTCAGCGCCACCACCGGCAGCAGTATCAGCGCGGCGGTAAAAAAGCAGATAAACGCCGTGGTGAATACCGGTGTACCCGCAGAGCTGTAACGGCTGGTCAGGGTGAAGCCGGTATAAACGGCAGCGGCCAGAAGCGCCATCAGAATGCCGGCCAGCCGCAGCGTGCCGGCGGTATCCATATCGCTGATCACCAGCATGCCGGTGCCCAGAATGGCAGCCACGGCTGACACGATGGTCAGCAGGCCGGGTTTTTCACCCAGCAAGGGGGCAGCCAGAATGGCCACCAGAACCGGTGGCAGGCACAGCGAAATCAGCGTGGCAATGCCAGCGCCGGTGAGGTCCACCGCCAACAGATAACTGCCCTGGTAAAATGCCTGAAACAGGCCCATCGCCGCCAGGGGAAGGAAAGCCTTTATTCCCAGCGTTCGCAATGAGCTGCCGGGTAACGATTTTCCGGGGTTGGCTGCATTGAGTTTGCGCTGCTCCTGACGCATCAGCAGCCAAAAAAACGGCAGCGCCACCACTAACCGCAGGAAAGCCAAGGTGATGGCTTCCAGCTCTGTGCCGGTAAACAGAAACTTGGCAACAATGCCTGTGGTGGCCCATAGCAACGCGGCCAAAGCAATCAGAAGTGCGCCCTGGATCATGGAAAAGTGTCGCTGTCAGAGTGAGGGGGAAAAGGGTAACAGCGGTGGGAAGACGGTGCCAGAGTCCGAAGCAAAGGGCAGCCGGGGCTACCCTGCTAATATTTACTCTACAGCCATGCGCTCGGCATTTTTCTCGACAGTGCGGGCACCAATACCTTTCACTTCCGAGAGTTGCTCAATCGATTCGAACGGGCCGTTGGCCTCGCGGTAACTCACAATGGCCTGAGCCTTGCTCTCGCCAATGCCGTTCAGTGAACTGAGCGCAACAGCGTCTGCCGTGTTGATATTGACTGAAACAGGCTCATTGGCATGGGCAAAACCGGTGGTCAGGCTGACAACCAGAAGAAAAGCAGCAATTAAGGAACGTGGTTTCATCGGTGAACTCCTGAAAATATAGGCATTTTGGAAGTTCAGGCGTGACAACCTGCCGTAGCGGCTTTCAGGAGTGCTTGCGGAAACAGCGGAGCGGGCCATCCCTGTTGCCCCGTTCCTTAGGGCAAAGGCCATTCCGTGGAGTCTTCATCCCTGAGCCAGCATCCGTGCTGGATTGTCATCCCTGACCCTTTCAAGTCTACAGAAGGTGAGGATTGCAGCTATCAGAGAGTTGCGCTTTGTGGTGTAAGAGATGTCGTACGTGCTGTAAACAGAGCAGGCGGTGCAGGTGTTATTCGCTCCGATTCTTCGCCCTGGCCGCCTCCCGGATTCGCTCCATGGTAATTTCCTTCACCGCCTGCTGGCTGATCCGGATGTGGCGGGCGAGTTTATCGGCGGCGGTTTGTGCGTCGCCATTTTTCAGGGCTTCGAGTATTTCCGCGTGTTCTTTGTAAGTGGCGTCTATCCGGTCATTCCTGGTGAAATCCAGCCGGCGGATGATCTGTAGCCGGTCACTTATTTCGCGATGAATGCGGCTCATCTCCCGGTTGCCGGCGGCGGCCACCAGGTCGCAGTGGAAGCTTTCGTCCAGGGCCCGGACGGTGCTGCCCACCGCACGCTCGGAGGGGTGGTCCGGGTTCCAGATGGCGGTCAGGGTGCGAAGGGCTGAAGGCTCCTCGGGCAGGGCGCAGATTTTGTGCATGGCGGCCCGCTCCAGGGTAATTCGCAGATCGTACAGCTCTTCCATCTGTTCAAAGTCCAGAGGCCGAACGCGCCAGCCGCTGCGGAACAGCACTTCCACATAGCCTTCCCGTTGCAGCCGGTACAGGGCTTCGCGCACCGGCGTCCTGCTGGCGCTCAGGCGAGTGCCCACATCGCCCTCGCTGAACTTGTCGCCGGGAATCAGCCGGAACTCGAAGATGTTGTCCTTCAGGGCCTCGTAGACCCTGTCGGCGATGGACTCTTTTCGTTTGGTGTTGGTTGCCATCAGCTCTCGATACTCAACAAAGGCTCGCCGGGTGTAACGGCTTTGCCCGGTTCCACGTGCATGGCGCTGATCTTACCGGAAAGCGTGGCATTCACCTCGAATTCCATTTTCATCGCCTCCACAATCATCAGCGGATCGCCCTCGGCCACGGTATCACCGGGTTTCACCAGGCACTTCCAGATGTTACCGGCAATCTCCGTGCTGATCAGCTCGCCGAATTGTTCCAGGTCAGAAACATCCGGCTTTGGTGGCGCCTTGGCCAGACGGTCCAGCTCTTCGGCTTCGCTTTCCTTCCACAGCGCTACTTCTTTGGCGTACGCCGCCTGCTGTAGTTTGCGGAAATCGGCGATGGAATCGGCGTTGGCGTCCAGGAAATCCTGGTGAGACTTCAGATCGAAGGTTTCTTCCTCGATTTTAATGGTCAGCTTACCGGCCCGGAACTGGTCGCGCATTTCGGTCAGCTCGGCTTCGGTGACCGGGTAGTAGCACACCTGGTCAAAGAAGCGCAGCAGCCAGGGCGCGCCCTCGGCGAACTGGCGATTTTTCAGATACTTGTTCCAGATCGGCAGGGTGCGGCCCACCAGCTGATAGCCGCCGGGGGAGTCCATACCGTAGATGCACATGTACACGCCGCCGATGCCCAGGTGCCTTCGGCGGTGTAGGTGCGCGCCGGGTTGTACTTGGAAGTGAGCAGGCGGTGGCGTGGGTCCAGCGGCACGGCGCAGGGGGCGCCCAGGTAGACATCGCCCAGGCCCAGCACCAGGTAGCGGGCCGAGTAGAGCACCTTGCGCACTTCTTCCCGGTCGGCCAGGCCATTGATGCGTTGCATGAAGTCGACGTTGTTGGGAAGCCAGGGCGCGGTGTCGCGCACAGACTGGCGATACTTGTCCACGGCTTCCAGAGTGGCGGTGTCTTCGAACGCCATGGGCAGGTGAATCACCCGGCTGCGCACTTTCAGTTCGTCCGTGGGCGGCAGGGTGCCTTCCAGATCCAGCAGGTATTCCATCAGCGCGTGTTGCGGCAGTATGCGTGGATCGTAACGTAACTGCAGCGAACGTACACCGGGGGAAAGCTCCAGCAGGCCTGACGGCTGCACATCGGCAATGGCTTCCATCAACGCGTGAATGCGCAAACGCACGCCGATATCCATCACGTTGGGGCCATATTCCATCAGGATGTACTGGTCACCGGCCTGGCGGTAAGTCACTTCCGGGCGGCCATTTGTTTCTTCCAGGTGGGCGAGGATGGTGGCGGAAAGCCCGTTCAGTGGGGCCAGGTCCGGCTTGACCAGTTCAACCACCGGCGGCGCTATCAGACTTTCGACGGCCAGTTCCTGGCGCTCGGCGAGTTCCACAGCGGTGTCATTGTTAATGGCCACAAAGCGAATGGTGTCGCCGGGTTTCACCTGGCCGACTTTCCATAATTCCGCCTTGGCGATGGTCACCGGGCATACGAAGCCGCCGAGGCTGGGGCCGTCTTTGGTCAAAATCACAGGCATGTCGCCGGTGAAGTTGATGGAGCCGATGGCGTATTCGGTGTCGTGAATGTTGGAGGGGTGCAGGCCGGCCTCGCCGCCGTCTTCCCGGGTGAATTCCGGCTTCGGGCCGTTCAGGCGAATGCCCAGGCGGTTGGAGTTGTAGTGCACCTCCCAATCCTGCTCGAAGAACTTTTCGATGGAGTCTTCGCTGAAGAAATCCGGGGCGCCGTGGGGGCCATAGAGCACGCCGATTTCCCAGTGGTCCGGATAATCCGGTATCAGGTCCGGATCGGCCGGGGCCGGGTCGTGGGTTGGTGCGGTGGTGGTGCAGGCGGGCAGGTTGATCTGGCTGATGCCCAGCATGTCGCCGGGGCGCAGGGGCCGGCCACCGTGGCCGCCGAACTGGCCCAGGGCGAAGGTGGAGCGACTGCCCAGGCACACAGGAACATCAAAACCACCACGAACCGCGAGATAGGTGCGGCAGCCCTTGATGGCTTTGCCCACCGCCAGAACCTGGCCGGCTTTTACCGTGATGGGTTTCCAGAATTCCACTGGCTTTTCGTCCAGCCTGGCCTCCGTCAATGCACCGGTGAGGGCGACTACGGCATCTTTGTGGAACTTCAGGCTGGGTCCGATCAATGTGGCTTCCAGGCCTGCGGCCTCGTGGTGGTTGCCGACTATGCGGTTAGCGATGCGGAAGGCGTAGTCATCCATCGGGCCACTGGGCGGCACGCCGATGTTCCAGTAGCCCATGCGGCCGGGGTAATCCTGCACGGTGGTGTAGGTACCGGGTTTGACCACTTCCGCCACAGACGGTTTGAATTCGAAGCTCTCCAGCGCGCGGGTGGAGACAATGCCCTCGGCAAAGCTTTGCTGGGCCACCACCTGGCGCAGGTAATCCAGGTTGGTGGCAATGCCCATCAGCCGGGTTTCGGCCAGGGCGGCTTTAAGCTTGGCCAGAGCATCGGCGCGGTCTTTGCCGTGGACGATCAGCTTGGCGATCATCGGGTCGTAGTGGGCGGACACCTCGCTGCCGTTCTCCACCCAGGTGTCGATGCGCACACCGTCTTCCGGCCAGTGCACGTCTGTCAGTTCACCCGGGGAAGGTTGGAAGTCTTTCAGTGGGTCTTCAGCGTAGATGCGCACTTCTATGGAGGCGCCATTCAGTTCCGGCTCAAAGCTGGCCAGGTCCGGGCTTTCGCCGGCGGCGATCTTCAGCATCCACTCAATCAGGTCCAGGCCGGTGACAGCCTCCGTCACCGGGTGCTCCACCTGTAAGCGGGTGTTTACTTCCAGGAAATAGAATTGATCGCGGTCGGCATCGTAGATGTACTCCACGGTGCCGGCGGAGCGGTAATTGACCGACTGGCCCAGGGACACGGCGGCATCCAGCATCTTCTGGCGGGTGGCGGCCGGCAGGTTCGGGGCCGGGGTTTCCTCCACCACCTTCTGGTTGCGGCGCTGAAGAGAGCAGTCTCGCTCACCCAGGGCGACCACATTGCCTTCGCCATCACCGAACATCTGCACTTCCACGTGGCGGGCGCGGGCGATGAAGCGTTCCAGAAACACGCCGCTGTCGTTGAAGAAGCTCTGGCCCTGGCGGCGCACGGTTTCAAAAGCCTCGCGCAGCTCGCTTTCGCTGTTGCAGCGGGTGAGGCCGATGCCGCCACCGCCGGCGGTGCTTTTCAGCATCACCGGGTAGCCCAGGCGTTCGGCGGTTTGCACGGCTTCTTCCAGGCTTTCCAGCAGGCCGCTGCCCGGAGCCAGGGGCACACCGGCGGCTTCTGCCAGTTCACGGGCCCGGTGCTTCAGACCGAATTCGCGCATCTGCGTGGGCGTGGGGCCGATAAAGGCAATGCCGTCGGCCTCACAGGCTTCGGCGAAATCCGCGTTTTCAGACAAAAAGCCGTAACCGGGAATGATGGCCTGCGCCCCGGTCTGTTTGGCGGCGGCCAGAATCTGGGCCTTGTCCAGATAGGTTTCGCTGGCGCCGGTGCCGTTCAGGGCAATGGCTTCGTCTGCCGTGGTTACGTGCAGGCTGTGGCGGTCTTCATGGGAATGCACCGCCACGCTGCCAATGCCCATGGCTTTGAGGGTGCGAATGGTGCGAACGGCGATTTCGCCGCGGTTGGCGATGAGTACTTTGTTAAACATGATCGGAAATCTCCTCAGGCCTTGGCGGATTTGAGAGCGGTGATATAGGCGCGCCAGCCGCCGAATTCGGTCACGTCGCGGGCGCCTTCCAGGCCGTAGCCCTCGCAAATGAAACTGTTCACCCAACGGCCATCGGCCAGCTCCACATTGCCGATGCCCAGCGGTGCGGGAATCAGGTCCACGAAGGAGCCGAACTCAGACGCGGCCATTTCCCAGACTTCCAGAATGATTTCCGTGCCGTTGGCTTCATCACGCTGAAGGCCCGGTTTCGGCGGCGTGGTATTGGGCAGCGCGTACAGGCGGTAGTTGGGCGACGTGGTGGTTTGCTCCAGCAGTTTCGCCCGGCGTTCGGTGAGCTGGGTGTTCAGCGGCATGCCCGAAAGGTGAGCTCCCACTACCGCCACCTGCACCGTGGGCACGGCTTTTTGGTGTGTTACCACTTCGTCCGGGCGCGGTTTGTCGGTGGCGCCCAGCGGTGTCGGGTGGGCGTTCAGCCACTGGCTGGCCAGGGCCTGAAGTTCGTGGTCTTTCCAGGCGCCGGTGATCAGCGTGACGCCAAAGGGCAGGCCGTCGTCCCGGAATCCGGCGGGCACCGCCAGGGCACACAAATCCGCCAGGTTTACGAAATTGGTGTAGGTGCCAAGCTGGCTGTTCAGAGCCACCGGGTCGGCGTTGACTGCGTCAATGGTGGGGGCGATGGGCGCCGTGGGCACCAGCAGGCCATCCACTTCTGCCAGTATTTGGTCTATGTGGCGGATCAGCTCTTCTTTGCGGTACTGGGCTTTAAAGGCGTCCGTGGCGCTGAACTTGCCGGCATTGCTGATAATGCCGCGAACGGTGTCGTTCATGGCATCGGCGTGGCTGGCCATGAAGGGTTCAATCGCCGCATGGCGTTCGGCCACCCAGGGGCCTTCATAGAGCAGGGCCGCCAGTTCCAGCAGGGGGGCGAAATCCAGTGGCACCAGTTCAATACCGGCGGTATCCAGCTGGCGCCATTGGCTGAGGGCTGTCATCCAGGCCGCTTCCGCGCTCTGGTCGCCAAAGAACTCGGGTTTTTCGGGAATGGCGAGGCGTTGAACCGGGCCGGCTCTGCGAATGGCCGGGGCACTCAGCGGCAGTGCCGTGGGCGCCTTGCGGGAAAAGGCGTCGTCTGGGTCAAAACCGGCCATAACGTCGGCCACTGTTGAGGCATCGTTGATGGTCAGCCCAAACACAGACACACAATCCAGCGAGCGGCAGGCTGGCACCACGCCACTAATGCTGAACCAGCCTTTGGTCGGCTTCAGGCCCACCAGATTGTTCAGGCCCGCCGGTACACGGCCAGAGCCGGCGGTGTCTGTGCCCAAAGCAAAGGGCACCAGCCCGCGCGCCACGACCGAAGCCGAGCCCGAGCTGGAACCGCCGCTGATAACGTCCGGCTTGAAACTGTTGGCAACCGCACCATAAGGCGAACGGGTACCCACCAGGCCGGTGGCGAACTGGTCCAGATTGGTTTTGCCCAAAACAACGGCACCGGCAGCCTTTAGCTGTCGAACAACGGCGGCATCCTGCGTTGGCGGGTAGGCGAAGGCGGGGCAGCCTGCGGTGGTTTCAAAACCGGCGGCATCAATATTGTCTTTAATCGCAAAGGGAATGCCATACAGGGGCAATTGCTCCGGGTTGCCATCTACCGCTTCCAGCCGGCCTGCCAGATCGGCCATGGCCTCATTCAGCCCGCGCTCATCCAGCCGGGCAATCCAGGCGTTGTCGTCTTCGTTCAGTTTGCCCAGCAGTTCGCTTATCAGCGCTTCGGGTTCTACGCCTTCTCTATAAGCTTGCTGCCAGTCTGCAATGGTCCATCCGAGTGTTGTTGGCATGGTGCGTCCTCACGCTTGATCAATCTTGTATACATGATCAATCGCAAGGCTCATGCCATGCCGCTGGTAAAACCTATAAATGCAATATAAACAGTTAGTTAAAGGTTTTTGGTAGAGTTGGCCTTATTCTGGCGCGCACCAGTTGTGCGCAAATCGCTGAAAATAGCACCAGAATTGAGCCTTAATTTCTGGATAATCTCCGGATCAGCCGCGTTTCATTCACTTGTATACTAGTTAAGTTATTGGTTTGTAAGTCCTTTTGGTTTGGTTGGAACGGCTAATGCAACGGCCGGGTTGCGCTCGACGAGTCATAACCCAACGAAAAGGATTCACAACATGAGCATTAAAAAACACGTGAAACTGGGCCTCTCGGCCCTGGCGCTGTCTGTCTCCATGCACTCCGTTGCTGCTGAAGACCCCATTAAAGTCGGTATTCTGCATTCCCTGTCCGGCACCATGGCGATCAGTGAGACCGTCCTGAAAGACACCGTAGAAATGCTGATCGAACAGCAGAACGAAAAAGGCGGTGTACTGGGCCGCGAACTGGAAGCGGTGGTGGTAGACCCCGCATCCGACTGGCCGCTGTTTGCTGAAAAAGCCCGCGAACTGCTGGCCCAGGAAAAAGTGGACGTGATCTTCGGTAACTGGACCTCGGTTTCCCGCAAATCCGTACTGCCGGTAGTGGAAGAGCTCAACGGCCTGCTGTTCTACCCGGTTCAGTACGAAGGTGAAGAGTCCTCCGAGAACGTCTTCTACACCGGCGCCGCGCCCAACCAGCAGGCCATTCCGGCAGTGAACTACCTGAAGGACGAAATCGGCGTGGAACGCTGGGTGCTGGCCGGTACCGACTACGTGTACCCGCGCACCACCAACAAGATCCTTGAGACCTACCTGATGGACCAGGGCGTGGCCAAGGAAGACATCATGATCAACTACACGCCTTTCGGGCATTCCGACTGGCAGAACATTGTGTCTGACATCAAACGCTTCGGTTCCGCTGGCAAGAAAACCGCCGTGGTGTCCACCATCAACGGCGACGCCAACGTGCCGTTCTACCGCGAACTGGGCAACCAGGGCATTTCCGCCTCAGACATCCCGGTGGTTGCCTTCTCCGTGGGTGAGCAGGAGCTTTCCGGTATCGACACTGGCCCACTGGTTGGCCACCTGGCGGCCTGGAACTACTTCATGAGCGTGGACAGCGACGCCAACTGGGACTTCATCGACCAGTGGATCGAGTACACCGGTGATGAAGAAGCCGTTACCAACGACCCGATGGAAGCCCACTACATTGGCTTCAACATGTACATCGAGGCTGTGAAGAAAGCCGGCACCACCGATGTTGATGAAGTAAAAGACGCCATCATCGGCGTGGCGGTGCCGAACCTCACCGGCGGCTACGCCACCATGATGCCAAACCACCACATCACCAAGCCGGTGCTGATTGGCGAAATCCAGGACAACGGCCAGTTTGCGACCGTCTGGGAAACGCCGTCGACCGTGGCTGGCGATGCCTGGTCTGACTTCCTGCCCGGTTCACGGGACATGATTGCCGACTGGCGCAAGCCGATGTTCTGCGGAACCTTCAACACCGCAACCGGCAAATGTGGCGCATCCGCCGGTGAAATGGCGGCCGAAGCCGAATAAGCCCCGGCAAAACAGGCAGCCCGGGGCAGTGATGTTGGCCGCCCCGGGTTGTCGCCCCGCAAACCCGTTTTCAACAGACAGGACACACTCATGAGCATCCTCCGATCGCTCACATTGCTGCTTATTGCCCTGGCTTCGGTGTTGGCACTTCCTGCTCACGCACAGGATGACGACCCCGGAAAGGAAATGCTGGCGAATCTTGCCGAAGCGCCGGCCAGCAAAGTGGAAGAGGCCCTTAATGTCATCGTTAACAGTGGTGACCCGAGAGCCAGGAGCTGGCTTGAAGCCTACGGCAATAACCGCCTGAGCCGGGTTAAAGATACGGGCCAGGTAGTGGTTGTTCTGGACAACCGGGGCCGTGACTGGGAAATTGCCGACCCGCTGACCGGAGAGAACCTTGGCGAAATGTCCCGCCGTGAGCTGGACCGAGTCGCCATTAACAACGCCATACGGGGCCAGCTAGAAGGCATACTCGCCATGCTGGACCTGAACGCCGCAGACCCTGAAGTGCGTGAAGCCTCCGCACGGGACATGATGGGCAAAGTGGATGCCACACTGGTTGAGCCGCTGGAAGCGCGGCTGGAACAGGAAGAAAACGCCGACGTGCGTAACCGAATTGAAGCAGCGCTGGCCGTTTACCGCGTGGGTGAGGGCGACCTGGAGGCCGTGGAAGTGCTGGCCGGCAGCCTGCACCCTGGTGCCCGCGCGGCCCTGAACAACGCTGCCAGTGGTGATAACCCGCAATTAGCTGCAGCAGCCACCAAGGCTCTGACCAGCATTGAACAGAAACTCAAGATGAATCGCGCCGCCGAGACCCTGTATTTCGGGCTCTCCATGGGCTCCGTGCTGGTGCTGGCGGCTATTGGCCTGGCCATCACCTTCGGCGTGATGGGCGTGATCAACATGGCCCACGGCGAGCTGATCATGCTCGGCGCTTACACCACCTGGGGCATGCAGCAAATGTTGCCCGGGCAACCGGGGCTGGCGCTGTTGCTCTCTATTCCCGCCGGTTTTCTGGTCGCCGCGCTGGCGGGTATCGCCATTGAACGCAGCGTGATTCAGTACCTCAAAGGCCGCCCGCTGGAAACCCTGCTGGCCACCTTCGGCATCAGCCTGATTCTGCAACAGCTGGTGCGCACCGTGATTTCACCCCAGAACCGCACCGTGGTTACCCCGGAATGGATGAGCGGTTCCATCATGGTGAACGAAGCGCTGTCTCTCACCCTGAACCGAATGTACGTGATCGGCTTTGCCCTGGTGGTGTTCGCCGGGCTGATGCTGATCATGCGTAAAACCCGCCTGGGCCTGGAAGTGCGGGCCGTTACCCAGAACCGCGCCATGGCCCGCTCCATGGGCATCAAGGCCACGAGAGTGGATATTCTCACCTTCGCCCTGGGCTCCGGCGTGGCCGGGCTGGCCGGTGTGGCGCTTTCCCAGATCACCAACGTGGGGCCGAACCTGGGCCAGAACTACATCATCGACTCGTTCATGGTGGTGGTCTTCGGCGGCGTCGGCAGCCTGTGGGGCACTCTGGTAGCCGGGCTCTCGCTGGGCACCATTAACCAGCTTCTGGAACCCTGGGCCGGTGCGGTACTGGCCAAGATCATGGTGCTGGTGATGATCATCCTGTTCATTCAGAAACGGCCGAAGGGGCTCTTCCCCCAGAAAGGCCGCGCGGCGGAGAACTAAGTTATGGCAACGTCTACTACCTGGCTGCTCCGGCCGTTGCAGGAGCGTTCCACGCAAATTTTTCTGGGCATCCTGATCGCCGCGCTGGCGGTGGTGACTTTCCTGCACCTGGCCATGCCCGAAGGCAGTGCGCTGCACGTGAGCGCCTACACCGTCACCCTGCTGGGCAAATACCTGTGCTACGCACTGCTGGCCGTGGCGGTGGACCTGGTGTGGGGTTACCTGGGCATTCTCAGCCTGGGCCACGGCGCCTTCTTTGCCCTCGGTGGTTACGCCATGGGCATGTACCTGATGCGCCAGATCGGCGACCGGGGCACCTACGGCGACCCGGTATTGCCGGACTTCATGGTGTTCCTGAACTGGGATTCACTGCCCTGGTACTGGCAGGGCTTCGACATGGCCTGGTTTGCCTTCGCCATGGTGCTGCTGGTGCCCGGCGCCCTGGCGTTCGTGTTCGGCTACCTGGCCTTCCGTTCCCGTGTGACCGGCGTGTACCTGTCGATCATCACCCAGGCGCTGACCTTCGCCCTGATGCTGGCCTTCTTCCGCAATGAAATGGGCTTTGGCGGCAACAACGGCCTGACCGATTTCCGCGACATTCTTGGCTTCAACCTGCGCACCGACGCCACCCGCCTGGGGCTGTTCATCGCCACCGGCGTCGCCCTGGCCATTGGTTACGTGGTCTGCCGGGCCATTGTCACCAGCAAGCTGGGCAGGGTGAGCGTGGCCTGCCGCGACGCCGAGGCCCGCACCCGCTTTCTGGGTTACCGGGTGGAACGGGTACAGCTGTTCGTGTTCGTGGTGTCCGCCATGCTGGCGGGCGTGGCCGGTGCGCTCTATGTGCCCCAGGTGGGCATCATCAACCCCAGTGAATTCTCGCCGCTGTTCTCCATTGAAGTGGTGGTATGGGTGGCTCTGGGTGGCCGGGCCACGCTGTACGGCGCGGTGATTGGCGCGCTGCTGGTGAACTACGCCAAAACAGTGTTCACCGGCGTAATGCCGGACGCCTGGCTGTTCGCCCTGGGCGGCCTGTTTGTACTGGTGACCGTATTCCTGCCCAAAGGAATCGCCGGCCTGCTGCAGAAACGCATTAAACGCAAAAACGACGATGACCCCGTGAAGCCACAGGAGGCCACCGCATGAGCATGCTGGACCAACTCACCAACCGGGACCAGGTGTTCGATTTCCTGGCCCCGGTGGCATCGCCGGTGGACGTGCGCCACGGGCCGATTCTCTACATGGAAGACGTGAACGTGAGCTTCGATGGCTTCAAGGCCATCAACAACCTTAACCTCACCATTGACGACGGCGAACTGCGCTGCATCATCGGCCCCAACGGCGCGGGCAAGACCACCATGATGGACATCATCACCGGCAAGACCCGGCCCGACACCGGTTCGGTGTGGTTCGGCAGCCGCCACAACCTGCTCACCATGAACGAGCCAGACATTGCCACCCTGGGCATCGGCCGCAAGTTCCAGAAACCCACGGTGTTTGAAGCACTGACCGTGTTTGAAAACCTGGAGCTGGCCATGGCCGCCGACAAGCGCATTCTGCCCACGTTGACCGCGATCATGAAACCCGAAAACCGCGAGCAGATCGACGAAGTGCTGGAAATGATCGGCCTGAAAGACCTGCGCGACAAACTCGCCGGTATCCTCTCCCACGGCCAGAAACAGTGGCTGGAAATCGGCATGCTGCTGATGCAGAAACCCCGCCTGCTGCTGGTGGACGAACCCGTAGCCGGCATGACCGAACAGGAAATGGAACGCACCGCCGAACTGCTCACCGGCCTGGCCGGCAAACAGTCGGTTGTGGTGGTGGAGCACGACATGGGCTTCGTGCGCTCCATCGCCCGCCAGGTGACCGTACTGCACCAGGGCGGCGTGCTGGCGGAAGGCACCATGGACCAGGTGTCGAACGACCCGGAAGTGATCAAGGTGTACCTGGGGGAGGAGGCGTAATGCTGAAGATTGAACAACTGAACCACTACTACGGCGAAAGCCACACCCTCTGGGATCTGGACCTGGACATCCCCCAGGGCCAGTGCACCTGCGTGATGGGCCGCAACGGTGTGGGCAAAACCACCCTGATGAAATGCATCATGGGCGAGGAAACCACCGAAAGTGGCCGCATCACCTTCGCCGGCGACCTGGAACTCACCAAAAAGAAAATCGAAGACCGCTCACGCCTGGGCATCGGCTACGTGCCCCAGGGCCGGCAGATATTTCCGCTGCTGACCGTGGAAGAAAACCTGCGCACCGGCCTGGCCGTGCGCAAAGACGGCAGCAGGAAAATCCCCGAGCGCATCTACGAACTCTTCCCGGTGCTCGAAGAAATGAAACACCGCCGAGGCGGCGACCTCTCCGGCGGGCAGCAACAGCAACTGGCCATTGGAAGAGCACTGGTGATTGAGCCCAGGCTGTTGATTCTGGACGAGCCGGGGGAAGGCATTCAGCCGAATATTGTGGCGCAGATTGGGGAGGTTATTCGTCGGCTGATTGAGGAGGATGGTCTTACCGTTTTACTCGTTGAGCAGAAATTGCCGTTTGCGCGGAAGTATGCGGATCGGTTTGCGATTGTGGATCGGGGGAGAAGGGTTTCTGAGGATGAGATTGGGGGACTGACGGATGAGTTGATTCGGAGGTATTTGACGGTGTGATTTGCAGTAACCGGCGTGACGAATCCTTCCTGGTTTCAATATGTTGCAAACCAAAAGAGGACACTTTCGGAGTCTTGCGTTAGAGTTGCTCCCTAACGATGGTTATAGCGCCGTTTTCTGATGTTCCTACGTGTAAGGAGTAAGCCGTTGCCCTCTGCAACTTTGAAAATGTTCCTGGTCTATGGTGACCCGAAGCGACTTCGTACCGTTGAGCTTTCAAACTGGACGGGGAAAGCCGTTGCAGGTCCAAGAAGTGAATTTGATAGGGTTATTGAGCGGGAAGAATCCATGAATTCTGGGATCTATTTTTTGACAGGTGTAGACCCGGATACGAACAAAAGCGTGATCTACATTGGCGAAGCAGAATGCGTTAGAGATCGAGTAAAGTCTCACTTGGTGAAGGATTACTGGAATCACATTGCGTTCTTCATCAGCAAAGATGAAAACCTCACAAAGGCCCATATTCGCTACATTGAGGGCCGCCTCATTGAATCTGCCAAAACAGTGGGTAGGGCGGGCGTTATTAACGGTCAGGGCAGTGGCTCAAAACTCCCAGAGTCAGATCGTGAAGACATGGAAGTATTCCTTGAAAAGGTCCATCAGATACTGCCCGTGCTTGGCATCGAGAGTTTTGTAAAAACTGGGGGAAATGAAAAGCCAGGCATTGATACTGAAGTTCTGATTTGCTCGATAAAAAACGTAACCGCAACAGGGTACCTCACTCCTAATGGGATGGTCGTTGTTGCTGGCTCTGAGGCAGTGCTGAAGGAAAGAGCCTCAGCAAAAAAATGGCCTGCCGTTCTGGTTCAGAGAAACAAGCTCATTGAGGAAGGTGCTCTTATTGAAAAGGGCGATAAGTGGATTTTTGTTAAAGACACTGAGTTTTCAAGTCCCAGCGCGGCAGCTGCCGTTATTCACGGCGGCAGTGCT
>Ga0136556_1000187_pt1 | contig 43712 bp, 45 predicted proteins | sample AntRauTorckE6831_FD_104780 | JGI IMG/M metagenome (GOLD analysis project Ga0136556, IMG submission 104780) | Saline lake microbial communities from Rauer Islands, Antarctica - Metagenome Torckler E6 #831 | ecosystem: Environmental > Aquatic > Non-marine Saline and Alkaline > Saline | place... | reverse complement strand
TTTTCTAGTCAGGTGAATGAGATTCATGCACGCATAGCCGTATTGAACAAATTTACAGAATTAGGTCGTCCTCATACCCAAGTTGTCATTTGAATTCTGTTCAAATGAGCAGAGTGTTATCTTTTAAATCTTTGTGCAACAAAGCCATACTAATACTGAGTTTTAGTGAATCAGCATTCCGCCATTTACGTCTAAAGTTACACCTGTTAAATAGGCTGATAGATCACTGGCTAAGAATAATGCTGCATTTGCAACATCTTGAGCTTTACCTAAGCGACCAAGTGGAATACCTGCAAGAATGTCATGACGACGATCATCCTGCATTAGACCACCAGTAATATCTGTTTGAATCAGACCTGGTGTAAGTGAATTCACACGAATATTATCAGCACCAAATTCACGTGCCATCGCTTTACCTAATCCTAAAACCCCAGCTTTGGCAGCGCTGTAGTGTGGACCACCAAAAATACCACCACCTCGTTGTGCCGAAACGGATGATAAGCACACAATACTTCCTCCACCATTTTCTTTCATTGAGGGAATTACAGCCTGAGACATAATGAGTGTTCCACGCAGACTGACATCCAAAATACGGTCATAATCATTACGCTTGATATCTAATGTTTTTACAGGTTGGGTAATTCCTGCGTTATTGACCAAAATATCAATTTTACCGTAGTGTTGAAGGGCTTGTTCCACAGCAGCGTGTGCTTGTTCTTCATTAGCAACATTTGCTGCTAGACCTAAATGACCTTCGCCCAATGCTTTAGCCGCATGCTGGCTTTGCGCAAGATCTAGATCAACAATAATGACTTTGGCGCCTTGCTGTGCAAAGATTTCTGCTGTTGCACGACCAATACCACGTTCAGATGCTGCACCTGTGATTAACGCTACTTTTCCTTGTAGTAACATGTCTATTCCTCTTTTCTTCAACATATTTATTCATCGCTAGATTCTCTTTTTTCACAGTGAGCAGCAATAAGGTTAAACTCAACTAGGCATGAATAATATTCATGCCTATGATATTTTTAGTTGATATTCGAAAGAAAAATGGAATTTTAAATGAACAATAGTGAAAAAAATTACAATCAAGTGCCTGCAATAAAAACCTTACAAGCGTTTGAACAAACTGCTCGGTTAGGAAATGTGGCAAAAGCGGCAGAGGTTTTGAGCCTCACACCATCTGCTGTCAGTCATCAAATAGCAAAACTAGAAGAAATGATTGGTCAAAGCTTATTTATAAGGGGCGCACGCGGAGTGACCTTAACACCTTCTGGTGAACGTTATTATCAAGATGTAACGACTATCTTGCATAATTTGATGTTAGCGACTGAACAAGCATCAGATAAAAGCCCAAAAGATAGTTTATATATCCATTCTTCACCTAGCTTTGGACTTCTGTGGTTATTGCCAAGATTGGAATCATTTAAAGAACAATATCCTCTCATTCAGGTGAATTTATCTTGCTCTTATGAAAACCTTCATTTCACACGAGATAAAATTGATATTGATATTCGTCATGGTATTCCGAATTGGACAGGTGTCGAAATTAGAACTGTTCGAAGTGAAAAATTAGAAGTTCTTGCCTCGCCCAAACTACTTGAACGTAGCCCAGTATCTAAACCTAAAGATTTACTAAAAAAAGAATTGATTTTATCGAAGTCCACTCTCGTGACATGGCCCCAATGGTTTGCACATCAAGGGTTAAGTATTCCTGAATTTCCTTATACTTTTAGTTTTGATCGCTCATACATGTCACTTGAAGCTGCAACTCATGGGCTTGGATTTGTCCTAGAAAGCAATTTACTTACCCAAAATTATCTAGATTCAGGAAAACTTGTGAAAGTCTTTGCTGATGACTTATCCGTACCCATATCTGCACACCACTTAGTTTATCCACGTACCCATGAGAACATTCTCAAAGTGAATCATTTTTTAAACTGGATTGGTGACGAAATCATGAAAGATAAATAATGATCACTCAGAGCAAAGAGCATCCATTTAAACCAAACTCAGACCTATCCGCTGACAATCAAAGGTCTTTCTACGATGTCTTGCCACTCTTAAGTAATGATTTCTAGCATGGTTGTTTAAACGGGTTTTTACCGCTTGCAAAGCACGTTGAATCTGCTTGTCATCCAAGCAGTTTACCGATATACCTTTCAAGTCATGCTCTTCAAATGAAACGGCTCCATAACCATTGGTTATATCCAACCATTGTTCACCAATTCTGCGCGCATGATCTGCTAGAGTGACAGCTTGTGCCTGTCCAGCATAGATACAGAATAACTGAACATAGTAGCCCTGCTCTGGATCATGTTTGATTTGCCACAGCACCGAATGAATTGAACGAAATAACTCAATATCTCTGGATCGAATTAACTTTAGAAAAGTACTTAAGTAAAGATCTAGATCATATAAGCGAATCACTGATAGCGCTTCTGGTTGAATACCTAAATAAACTGGAAAGATGGTCAATTGATCCTGCTGCTGCATAGACTCTAATAGGAAACGTTCAGCCTTTTTCACCTCTGCCTTATGCTGCTTCTGATCGGATTGATAATCCGCTTCAATCAACCCAGCTTGATCTTGTACATATTTTATAAAACCTTCCACTACATGATCAGGTAAGTCTTGAATAGAATCATAGAACTTAAATGCATTGGCTTTAAAGATGATCTGCTCAAGTAACTTAAACACAATGATTGCTGCGATGTAATTATTTCCGTCCACAAAGAAACGTCTAGATTTCTTAATCAAGGGAATGATCTGCTGTTTGAATTGCTCAACACTGATTTGATTGGCTAAGATTGCTTGAATAAAGTTTTCAATTTCACAAAACGTTTGTGATTCGTTGTAAGTCGTCATGGTAAAACACATCCTAAGTTATTTTCTTCATAGACTTAGGAGTGCCGTAACTTTTTAATGGTGATCTAACCTAGAATCCACATTGCTGTAAGGTTTGTGCAATACCTCTACGCCAATTCACTTCAAACTGGCCCGTACCAAAGCTGCGCATATACGGTATCTTTGCGCGTAAATGCTGTGCATACTTTTCAGGATTGACCAGATACATTCCTGTATTAAAAGCATTGCTTACTTCCAATTGAACATTACACTGGATATTTCCTACCCCTAATCGATTATTCCGCATAAACTTCTGCTTATGTTCAGTCGTATTACAATTAAAGTACCATCCCAGATTACCCGTAATACTTTGCCATAATTTCCAAACCTGATCAGCGAGATACCAGTCACTCAGACGTTTAGATGGATCATAAATTAGCAATAAATGGCAATGATAGCCTTTTTTTGCACCCTGCTCTAATGCCCATGCATAGCCCTGTAACCCCATGAAACATCCATCTTGATTAGCTATGCGATTTCTTAAAATATTCATATGCTGTTGAACATCTTGAATACCTATATAGACCTGTTGTTCTTCGAGATAACCCAAATCGACACGCACAAATAACAGCTCAGAATAGTGGGTAATGAGTTTAGTCAGATACTGATACAGTGTATTTCGATTCTGCTGTTCTTGCTGAATGAAACGATTCAACTCATTCCAATAATCATTTCGATATTGATAGAGTACACAGCATAGGGTTTGAACTTGCTGAGTATTAAAATTTAAGATGTATGATGCTGATTGACCATTTAGAAAATGATCAATCCAATACTTACACTGAATAAAATATTGAATGGATTCAGCGTAGTGAAGCTGTGCTGAATAGAAGTGTTGAAAGGCTTCATATAATGTACTGAGTGACTGTTTGAATTGTTGTTCACCCACCTGTTCGAAACAGACATCATAAACAAAATCTTCAATTGCAGTGCAAAGATTAGATTCATTCCAGATCACTGTAGTCAAATTCATGTCGTGATACTCATCATGTTAGGATTCATATCACAGCCATGTCTGTAATCTTTTAATTGTTTACCCATATATATGAGTAAAGAATCATTCAACAATTAAGCAAAATATTGATAAATATATAATTAACAATATATTTAATAACTTTAATAACCTACTAAGGCCAATCTACGGCTTAACAACAAATTGGTTAGACCGACTGAGCATAGAACACATGAATTAACCTAACAGAGTGAAGCTAAAGTTAATTTTTTAGACTACGAAAATTTTCAGTTTTTGTTTTAGAACCTTTGATCAGTGCCTTTGGTACATCCTTTTGGCTATCGAGCTGAAATAAATCACGATAGACGATAAATTTGATTAGAGTTTCCAAAATGAAATTATGAGCATTTTTATCTTTAGCCTGAATCAATAAAACACTTTCAGCGTATTCATATCTGGAACGATATATGGGCAGCAACTCAATTGATACATGTCGGATATTTGTACTCGGTACACCGAAAAAAGTCGTGCATTTTTCTGTAATAAAATTATTCCAATATTCTGATAGCAATTCTTCAATATGACTCACCTGCTTCTCACAGCCCCTTTCAAGGAACATGTACATATCCACATAAGGATTATTATGAGCATCTAATTGCCATAAGCCCAAGTAACCTAACAACCATTTCAGAGGTTTAGCACGTTTTCCCGTTCTTAAAAAATTGGTGAATGCTTTTGATAAATTGTCTTGGGTCAATATACCGCTGTGCAACTCGCAACTTAACTTAACGTGTAGCAGATAAACATCTTCTGATAACAATTGCTGAATATATTTTTGTGAACTCGCCAAACGCTTATCACAGACCCTCTGTTTGTGATCAAGATATAAATTTAATGTATCAGAATTATTCTCAAAATATAATTTAAAATCAAGGCTATGCATAGATGTTAAGAAAATACTGTTCATGGTCTTATTTTGGAGTTCATACCAATAATATCTTAAGTTATTAAAAGTTTGAGCATCTAAAAAATTTAGTGAATTATGCAAAATTAATGCATTTGTAGAAAAATTCAAATTTTCAAACATTGATAGTGCATTCAAACCAACATTTCGTTTTTTATCGTCTAGTGACAATTGATCCAGTAAGCTACTACGTTTCAACAGCGACAATAGCCGCTTACCAGTCAGACTCAAACATTTTCGAAGCTCTTTGTCAGTTAACGTCTGATCTGCTGGTAGTATAGGAATTAAAAAGGGTTGCTCGAAATTCTGCTGCAACATTGCAGCCATAATTTCAAAATCCAGTAAATATTGTTTTACTTCTTGATTAGCTACAAATTGCTCACTGTAATATAATTCAGCCAACTCTATGTATATCTTCATTTTTTTTGAAAAATGGCGAGTAGACCAAATTTTCTTTTCATCTGTTTGAGTGACTAATTGTTGAAATTTGAGCACTGGCTTAGAATTGGCTACAACAACATCCATAACTTGAGGTATAGCAGGAGTCAACGCGAACCAAGTAAAATTGATTTCGTAAGGCTGTTCATTCAGTTCACTGATACATTCCAACTTAATATAATCATCAACCAAATAAAAATAATTTAAAATCCAATACTTGAATTGCTCGATCTTTCCGAGATTCGCCTTACCTATATGTCCAACTGCCTTATTTGAAAAGTTTTTACGGACAACTTCATTCCAATTTCGTACCTGTATATAAAATTGATTCCTAAAGTTCAAATCAAACAGATCTTGAATCTGTTTAACCAAATCCTGCTCATCAAATTTAGGAGAATGCTTAAAAATAAGAATGCAATGCAAATTCACACCTAAATGAAAATCATGCTCAAATTTAGTGTCTGCACGAACAAAGTTGGGTAAGCTTTGTAAAATATTACCTACCAATTGGGTTTGTTGATAAATTAGATTGAAAAAATTATCGAAGTTATTAGCATCGCGATTTTGATAATGATTGATAAATCGGACATCAACACAAAGAACATACACACTGCCTAGTTGTTCAAGCAATTGATCAAAAGATACATACAATCTGCCTAAATGATCCAGTCTTTCTATTCTTTTTTCCCCTCTAGAGATGTAATCGCGCTCGTCTTGCTCTTGAATTTTAGATATACCATTAAAGCACTTTTCTTTGGGAAAACTGTCTACATTCCAATTTTTATCGATTGCAATGTTAACGTCATCAATTTGAAAAAATGACTGGTTAAATAAGTTCAGCTCGTCTAAATCTGTTGTTTCTGTCATCCGAAGTCGTTGCTGTAATTTTTTTATGATTTCTGAATTTATGTAGATTTCTTTAAAAATATTAAAATTATCACTAAATCGAACATTTGGTAATTTCATCATATTGCGATGAAAACGTAATGCACTGAAAGTTGCATGTACCTTATCAAGCTGCTTTTGATCATTATTTTTGACTGCCTCTTCATAGGTACTAAGGCTTGTTATCACGCGATTCAAGATGTTATCAACAAAAAATTCTATGTTTTTCAAAACATGTATTGACTCATTAAAAAATAAATCGCTTTCAAAATCTTCAGGTTTGCGCATTCTAGCGGATCGCTGAACACGCTGGTCTAAAATTTTAAAAATATCATTTTTTTTAATTTCTATTCTTTTCATTTTTAAATTAAATATCAGTTAAATTAAGTATTATCGTAAACAAATCAATTCCATATTTCTACTATTAATCACATTTATATAAACTATTAATTCATAATAAAAATACATATAATTTGTTAGAATTCAGATGAAAATGACTATTATTCCTATTTAATGAGTGTGAAATTTATCCATGACTTATTCTTTTTCTGAGAAAGTAATTTTACGAATAATGGAAAAATAAATTAGCTTAAGAAGTTTGAATAAATAAGAATCGAACTTAGATCAGCAGTTCGAGACATCAAATATAAGTAAAGTATAATTAAATTTATCTTAATAATAATTTTGATACATACGCTATGTTCAATAACATAGCGTTTCAATAAATTAGACGTTCAACCATTTCATAACCTGCTCCCCATACCACTCCATAATTTTCACCCGCTCATCCCAGTACTGTGCACGGTTATAGGCTGAGCGAATTCTGTTTTGAGGAACATGAGCAAGCTGGCGTTCAATGGCATCGGGATTAAATAGGTTTGACTCATTAAGGACCGTACTGAATAACGATCTAAAACCATGTGTTGTCATTCGACCTGCATAGCCTGACCGCTTAATCACAGCTAAGATCGATTCACTACGCATAGATTCTTTATTATTTAAACGATGTGGAAATAGCAGTTCCTGATTGTGAGTAAGTCTTAATGCATGAAGCTCTGCAATCATTCTGTCCGTCAATGGTACACGATGCGGAAGTCGATTCTTCATACGTTCTTCAGGAATATCCCACTTACGCCCTTCTAAATCAAACTCATCCCAACGAGCTTGTAGTAACTCACTTACTCGAACGCCTGTAAGCATAATTAGGACAATGGCATGGTGTGTTTGAGCATCAGCAGGATAAGCCTTAATACGTCTGAGAAACTCAGGCATTTCAGCGACAGATAAAGAGGCTAAGTTTTTAACCCTTTTATTCTTAAGGGCATAAACCAAATCACCAGCAGGATTATCGTAACGATAGCCATGAGCAATGGCATATTTCATCACCATCCCACAACGAGATAAAGTACGTTTGGCTACTTCAAGTGAGCCTCTCGCCTCAATCTTTTTTATGATCTGTAAAATTTCAGGTGCTTGAATCTGATTAATACGCTTATTTTCTAATGAAAGATACAATTCATCTAGAGATGCTCTGACATTGCTAATATGCTTCGGGGACCACGTTTCCTTCTGATTCTCAAACCAATTTTCAGCGACTTCTTTAAAGAAAGGCTTTATGTCCTCATGAAGTACTGATTTTGAATGTTTATACTTAAGTTCATAAGCCATTTCTCTAGCTTTTTTCAAACTAAGTTCTGGGTATGGTCCTAGTGACTCAGATTGACGCTGACCATGAACAGTGTAGCGGACATTCCAATATTTTTGACCTTTAGTCGTAATAATTAGCGATAAGCCATGTGAATCTGATAGACGATATTGCTTGTCTTTCGGTTGAGCTTTTCTACATTCTGCATCTGTGAGTGACATATCTTTAACCAGAATTTGTTGTGTTAATTTCTGGGTAAATTTTGCCAATTTTTACCCACACAAAGCAAAAATAGGGTCAAATCGCTTAGGACAGTATCGGACAATACAGCTAATAAAAAAGCCCTTAAACATTGAGTTTAAAGGCTTTTCTATATTCAGTCGAACCGCTCTGAATTAAATTTTGGTGGAGGTGGCGGGAGGAAAGCGTAGATTATAAATACATGTAATTTAACAATATAAATATAATTAAAAGTGTTATGTGTAACATCTGTGTCACCCTAAAAATATTTTCAGTTCAATTCCCTGTTTCTCTCTATAACTCAGCCCCATAAATATTAAGCAAAGTTGCATCAAGAGAATGTGTATAACACTCAGAATCTGGGAGAAAACTTTCTTCTTATAAAAAGCTTGGCTCAAAAATTTAGGTCATAAAAAAAAGAGGTTACAAAAGTTACAGATTTCAAGAATAGCTATTAACTATATGTTTTTAATAATTAAATATTCATTTTATAAAGGTAACATTTAGGTTACTTTTAAGTTACATGTAACCATTTAAAAAAGTTACAAATGTAACCTCATATCTATTTGTTTTTAATATTTTTATTAGATTTAACCCAATTCCTGTAACCTCATGTAACCCCATAAAGGTTACAACTTTTTATTTTATTATTCATGCACTTATATATTGTTTTTTATGGGCGTAACTTTTGTAACCCCATTTTTACTTCGACTTTTAAAATAGAAAAAGCTTTAAATAAAGTAATACGCATCTATACGCATCAAATTGCGTCACTGAGTAGCCATAGAATCGCCTCTAAGCCCTTTAAACCATAAGGGCTAGGGTTTCTATGCTGTTGCATCAAAAACGCGACATTTAGGAACTGCGCAGGCGGGAGAGGAGATTGCGTTTGGTCATGGGCCAAAGGTGAAATTCTTGGCTGTAGTGTTTTGAGAATTTGATGTTTGATGAATCTAAGAAGATGCCCACTGCCTACCATCACAGTTGATCATATTCTTCCAACACAGCAGGGATATAACATTCAAATTTCAGGCATAAAAAAAGCTGACCAATGATAGCCAGCTTAGATATAAACAATTGAATTAAAACATTATTACCACATTATTCATGTGCATTATTTAGTAAAATATGGGTGACTATTCACGTCGCGTTTGTAGATAAAAGCTCGTACTGTTTGAACTTAATCACTTCATAGCCCAGTCTTTCATTGATCTGTTTCAATAGGTTTTGATAGTAAATAATTTCATTGTAGTAAAAGACTTTTGCGGCCTTTTCAACATCACCAAAGCCACCAGCATTTTGTGGTACCACGCCAATCAATTGAGGCGGGATGCGATGCCCTGCCAACTGGTCATCTCGACTGGCAATTTTAATATTATAAAACTCATCTTTAGCCGCGACCTCTGCCAGTGGTATGACATTCACCCCTTTTTCTTTTCCCCCTGGTGTATAGAGCAATAAATTTTTAAAGTTCCCTGCTCCCTTTGAATTCTCAAGTGCATCCTCAAGCTCAGTGACATCTGCCTGAGTATGCATGGCATCTGTGATATGAAGAATGAATCCAGCATGTGCACCATTTTTATAATAACGTCGACGGAACAACGTCGCGGATTCATTGAGAAGAATCGCATTGATGCTGCTCAAGTAATTCGGGATGCCATATACCTCCTGCCCAATGTCGGATTCAAATAAATGAATCATGTCCTGTGGCTGAAATACATGATTGTGGGTTTGATCATAATCCAGTTGATAATAACTGGATAAGTCTAAACCTCTCCGCATGTTTAAGGCAGGACGAGATCCAAGCCCAATAATCCCACCAAAGCGATTTCTTTTGATATTCGCATAGCAATTTGCAAAGGTTAAAAGATTCAGTGCCAATGCATTGAAGTCATGCCGACTTAACAATGGATGAGGAATAAAATCACTGGTTAGGATGTTACGTTTCACTATCAAGGCACTGGTGTGATGACTGGTGGCTCTGAACAATTTAGCAGTGGCCAGCATGTCATAAGGCAATTCATACCAGTCCTGCCATTTCGGGCAATAACCGTACTCAAACAAGGTATGGCCATCAAGGACAGGTTCAGGCTGGCCAAAGTTGCTACAGACGATGGATTTTTTACTTGGGGCTTCAATTGGAGCAGCTGCAGTTGAGCTGAATCGTTGCAAAGCTTTAGGGACTAAACTTTTTAAGTTCATGATTTGAATACTCGAATTCGGCTACGTTGTACGCCTTGTTGTGATGGGTCAATAGTGTCGACAATTGGAGCGTTCTCTAATCCATTCATGATTGCCCAAGCCATATCACCATGACCGTTTTCTGCTGACCGGGTCGTGATCAATGTTTTGTTGCCACCACCGCTTGTTAATGCTTTTTTGACTGAAAGGAATGCTTTGGCCACCGTGGTGAGACCAGCATCAAAATGCAAACGTCTTTTTTGAAACAGCTCTTTCGCTCGTAATCCCATGCGGATTTTGAGTTCAGGGTTATAATTCAGCCGGGTTAATGCTGGGAAAAACTTTGCCACGTGCTCGGCCACGGCAATACCATTACCTGTGTTATCAATACCGATAAACATGACGTTATAGCGCCCACAAACTTTTTTGATATACAGCGCTTGCTCTTGAGCACTTAGGCCTTTGAACTGTTTCACCTCTAAGATTCGATAGGGTTCAAGCGGAGTACGTGGTGGAGCAATAACGGCTAGCGCTGCATTGTCCCCTGTAAAAGATGGGTCATAGCCTAACCAAACCTCTCCTTGATAATGTGGAGTCTCATTCGGCTTAAAGTCTTTCCACACTTGCCATGAATCCACCATATTTGGCGTGATGATTTTGAGAGGAAAATATGAGCCTGAATCGTCAATAAACTCACAATCATATAGGTTTGAAAACTCATCATCACCATATTGATTAAGTAGCTTTTGACGATCAAATAAATCACAGCCTTTGTCTTCAGCATCCGACAACGTCACAATTTGGCGGGTCTTTCCGTCCGCACATTTCACTGGCATTTTGAGTGCAGCTTTACTGACATCAATTTCAATAGGCAGCTTTCTACCGCTATCCGTACCTGTCCAGAATTTATAGGCTTCATGCAAAATACTGGATGGCGTGGACATATAAATTTCTTTATACATTTTCTGTGATGCCATCGCGCTGGCCACTTTTTTGAACTGTAAAAATTTACGAATCCAAAAAAATTCATCCATGATTACATCGCCATGACGGCCTTGCGCAGTCAGTGCATTGGTTCCCAAATAGTAAACCGTCGCTTGCTTAACTGGACCGTTAATCACAATTGGATCACCAGTCAATTCAATCCCACAAACTTCAAGTACAAAGGCTTTGATGTATTCAATGAACTGGTAGGCCTGCGCCTTAGATGCCGACATGAAAATTTTATTCTTGCCAGTTTTGAGCAAGTCAATTAAAGCCCAAAGCGCAATAATATGGGTCGCACCAATCTGACGCGATTTAAGCAAGATGAAGATGTCACTTTCCTCAATCGCCTGCATCCACTCTTGTTGGTAAAGAAATAAGAAATCCTCAAAGGCTTGCTCGAGCAGCTTGAGATCATCATCGGTGAGCTGATTTTTAAGTTTTCGTTTTTTGGGTTTATCGTTACGGTTTTCTAGTTTTGGATTGAGATCGGCTTGATTACCGCCCTCACGATAGCGCTCTATTCTCGCCCAACGTTCAAACTGACTACCAATAAAATCCATTTCTTTGTAATTCGCATTGCTCTTACCATCCATGAAAGTCAAAGCCATATAGCGAACTTTTAGGCCTAAAGTCACATCATCAAATAAGTCCGCCTTTTCCCAACCGTCGCGCTGTTTCCAACTTTCAACGGTCGAGCGATTCTCATCAAGGTGCTTTGAAATTTCAGATACAGACATCCCCATAGCAAACAGGATTCGTCCATGTTGCCGAGGATTTAATTGATCAAAAGTAATGGGTGAGGTCGTATTCATGTGCCTAATGTAGCCTTTCGACCACAAAAGCTATGAATCAAAAAATCCTGATTAAGGCTTATTCAGGATTGGACTAATTGCGAGCAAGTTTATTAGTCAGCAGACTGCATCTATCAGAAACATAGATGGAAATTTATATGGGACTTGCAGGTGAAGGACGTGTAGAAAAACGCTTTCGTGTCGCTCTTGAAGGTCAAACAGTCGATGGACGAGAACTCACTGGACAAGAAATTCAGGAAATGGGTGAAAGCTACAGTCTGGAAAAATATGGTGCACGAATCAACCTTGAGCATTATTCAGGATGGTCACCCGAACCACCCTTTAATGCCTATGGCGACGTCATCAAAGTTGAAGCCGTACTAGAGAATGGCAAATGGTGTCTCTATAACACGATTTCAGCCCTGCCGAGTTTTGTGGCCATGAATAAAAAAGGTCAGAAAATTTATCCATCGATTGAGTTCTATCGCAACTTTGCGGGGACTGGCAAGGCCTATCAATCGGGTCTTGGTTTAACAGATACCCCTGCTTCGCTTGGTACTGAACCCATTAAATTTTCAGCTAATCAATTTGCCTTATGCACTCAACCCAACGCGGAGATTTTTATGTCCATGACAGCTTCAACTGATCAAGACAATTCAGTTCCAAATGATCCGAAAGGCCTACTCGAAAATATCAAAAATTTGCTTTCATTGGGTCAACCAAAACCCTCGGCTCAGCCTGATGAATTTCAAGCGGTAATGACTCAAGGTGTAGTGGCTGCTTTAAACGGTATTAAAGACCTGAATGAAAAGTTCAGCAAATTAACGGCTCCACCTGCTGCACCCGTTCAACAATCCACCATGCCAACTGCTCCAGTTGAACAATCTGTGCTTGGTGCAAATACCGTACAAGACCAACTCACCCAAGCATTAGGACCGATTCTTCAGTCGATTCAAGGTATGCAAACGCAGATTACTCAGCTCTCAACCACTGCTGTGAATCTACCTCCCGCTGCAAGCGGTGGTGATACCGACCAAGTTTCATACTAATTCAATCATTTAGGAAATAATCAATTATGGCAGTCGTTCTCAGTCCAGTTGCACGGACAAAACTTACCTCTTATATCGCAGACATTGCACGTGCCAATAATGTTGAAGATGCACGTCATACCTTTGCGGTTCAGCCCGTTCCTGAACAAAAAATTATTGCGGCATATCAAGAAGCAGCGGACTTCTTAAAACAAATTAACGTATTCCCTGTTGATAATGCCAAAGGCGAAAAAATCGGTCTGCAAATTGGGATACGCATTGCAGGTACCACGGATACGCGAGTCAAACCGCGCAATCCAGTTCCAGTTGGAAATCTAGATTTACTGGATGAGTATGACTGTACCCAAACTAACTATGACGTGGCTTATTACTGGTCATTGTTAAATGCGTGGAAACATCATCCGAATTTCAAATCAATGCTTCAATCGATGGTCATCGTTGCCATTGCACTCGACAAATTATGTATTGGTTTTAATGGTCTTTACCGAGCTGCGTCATCTGACCGCGTAGCTAATCCAATGTTGCAAGACGTGAAAAAAGGTTGGCTACAAAAAATTCGTGACCTTGCCCCTGAGCAACATTATGAAGGCAAGGACGATGGTACGGGCAAATTGGTCACTGCGATCGGTGCAACGCATGAGTTCAAAACTGTCGATGGCTTAGTGGAGTTTGCCGTTGAAGAATATATTGCTGAACAACACCGTGAAAGTGGTCTGATTGCCATTTGTGGCCGTGGCATCTTGAGTGACAAATATCTGCCTTTGTTAAATACCATTCAAGATCCAACCGAGCAACTGGCAGCGCGAACCATCTATGCCAATAAACAGCTTGGCACTTTACCTGCAATGCATGTGCCTAGTTTCCCTGCGAAAACAATCCTCATCACGACACCGAAAAACCTTTCAATCTACCTGCAATCAGGCACTTTGAATCGTTCTATCGTCGAGCAACCTGAATGGGATCGCGCGGTTGACTTCCAATCTGTGAATGAAGACTTTGTGGTCGAAGACTACAGCAAATGCGTCCTCATCGAAAACATTGAGGTAACAGCCTAATGTCAAATTCAATGCGTCAAGATCGTGAAAAAAAATTAGCTGAAAAGCGTTTAAAAATGGCGCTCAGTGCTGATCCTCGTTTGTTAAAAAAACGAATGATCATGGGCTATGATCCTGGTTCACCTGAAGGCGACCAATCAGTAAATGTAACATTACCTGAATCACCTACTGCAAATATTGATCTTCGCTTATTCAATCATTTGAATCAGTTGAAAGACAATAAATCGGTGCAAGACAAAATCGAGCTGAAAAAGCAATGGTTACCTGAATATTATGGCTATATCGAGGGCTGCCTCGCTATTTCACCTTCGGCTCAAAACACCTCACTGGTGACCTTAATGATTTGGGCAGTCGATGCGGGGCAATATGAATTAGCCGTCCGTATTGCTGAGTATGCTTTGCTAAATGACATGGTGATGCCCGAAGGTCATAGCCGTGGAATTGCAGAATTTGTTACTGAGCAATGTGCCAATGATTTTAATGACGATATTGACCTCGCCATTGAAAATGCGGAAGTGATTCAGCGAATCATTGATCTTGGCGTCGGAGAACAGATGGTCGATCAAGTTCGCGCCAAAATTTTCCGTTCATTAGGTGATGCTCTTAACGAAGCTCAACCTGTGGAAGCCCTAAATGCTTATAAAAATGCGTTGCGACTCAACAGTAAAGTCGGCTGTAAAAAAGAAGTTACAGCACTGGAAAAACTGTTGAACAAGCAATTAACCGAGTCGTCTCCCGACGCCACTGTCGGCTCGCAGGCAGATTCAACGACTGTTTCGGCAGCTGCTGAGTCTGATCCTGCGTCCACCGACTCTACGCCTACGGAGTAAAGATCATGCTGCTAAATGAATCCGTTTCTGAACAGGTGGTGCAAAACCCTGAAGCTGACCGTCCAAACGTCAGTATCACAGACTTGCTCGGAACGGTTCGTTTAGACAAGTCCAAAGGTCAGGATCTGCTTGCTGAAAAAATCACACTGGCAATGGACATGATCAATGATCAAGTCCTGTTGCTAAAAATTGAGACTGAAGCGCAGATCCGCAAATACAAACGTGCTGTTTGCTATGAAGCAGCAGCACTGATTTGTGAAGACAATTTGGATTTTGATACCACCACGACAGGTCAATCGCGCGGTGAAAACCAACAAGCAAAAACGCAGTCATTACGTCGAGTGGTCAACCACACGATCGCTGACTTAACCAACCAAAAACGCAATCGGATCAAACTGGTATGAATACAGTTTATGCCATCCAAGGGGACACGCTTGATTCAATTGCTACCCGTTATTTTCCGAATAACCCGGTTCAGGTTTTAGCAGACTTGATTGAATTAAATCCAACACTTGAAAGCGTCATTTTGATTGAGCACCAAGCTGTGGTTTTACCTGAAGCGATAACAACATCTACCACCCAAACACTTAAATTATGGGATTAAGTTATGTTAGAGCGCATAACAGCCCCGAAGGGGAAATCAATGAATGATCCGATTTCAATTAAAGGATTACCGTGGTTATTAAAAATTGCTGCTGCCATTTTAGGTGCGATTTTGGCACTGATTTTAAGTGGGGACATCGATACAGAAGGTCGAATTAAGATCACCGTAGGTGTGATTTTAAAATTCACAATCAGTGTGGCCATTAGTTTGTATGGTGGCTCAGCGTTTATTGAATATTACCAACTCACCTCTTACTCGCTGATGTCGCAAGGCTTTGTCATGCTGATTTTTGCTGTATTTGGCATGTTGATGATTGGGATTTGGTATCAATCTTTACAGTTGTGGAAAGGCAAAACAGTCAGTGAAATTATCGCTGAAGTGAAAGCAGCCTTTTCAGCACTATTCAAATAAGGATCTCAAAATATGAGTCTTACTTTTGATACAGCATTCGATCGCTTGATTGGCCATGAAGGTAAATTTACAGACGATCCCAAAGATCGCGGTAACTGGACAACAGGTGTGATTGGTAAAGGTCAATGTAAAGGGACTAAGTACGGCATTTCAGCCATGACTTATCCTGATTTAGACATCCGAAACTTAACCCTAGATCAAGCCAAAGCCATTTATAAGCGTGATTGGTGGGATCGCATTAATGCCGATGACCTTCATTCTGCAATCGTGTTTCAGGTTTGGGATTTTGCTGTGAATGCAGGCATGGGAACGGCTAAGCGTAAACTGCAAAAAGCGGTCAATGTAGCCGAAGATGGGATCATTGGTCCGATGACCATTAAAGCCATCAAAAAAGCAGATCTCAATGATGTTTTGTTGAAATTCAATGCTTCAAAACTCAAGCACTACACCAGTTTAAGCACATGGCAACGCTATGGCAAAGGCTGGACAAATCGCACCGCTGATCAGCTTCTTTATGCAGCATTGGACAATTAAAGTATGAAGGCTTTAATTCCCTTGAAATCATTTCTTGCAGAAAAACTGCCTGAAATGAGCCAAGACAAATGCCATTTACTCATCGTAAATGGCAACCAAGCTCAAGGCTATATGGAATATACAGTACGGATTTTATTATTGGATTATCGCGGTGATCCAGTTGAAGTCCTGATGTTAGTGCGTCATTGGCTGCAGTCTAAAAAGCTGCATTTGGATGCGGCAAAAAAGGACATTCAAATTTCGTTTAGCAGCGAAATTATTGATACCAATACCTTTGACCTTGAAATTGATTTTCCACAACGTGACAAAATTGTTTCGGGTGAAAATGGGTACCATGTTTGCCCCGAAATGGTCTGGAGTGATGACCAGGATAAATTTGTCCCTGCAGGAACTGAATAAGTGGATGCGATCGTTGGCTTAAACCATTGGCTTGACCAAATTGCCCTGCGTTTAGAACCAGGACAACGACGAGAGTTAATGCGTAGACTGGCTCAGGGTTTAAGAGTTCGGCATCGTGATCGAATCAAGCAGCAGCGTGATCCCGATGGCTATCGATTTATTCCACGCAAGCGCAATCAGATCGGTCGGATTAAGCGTCAAGGTGCGCTGTTTCAAAACATTGGCAAGCAACTTAAAACGGAATATTCATCTGACCATGCTGCAGTTGGTTTTGGTGGACGTACCGCATTTGTGGCCAAAGTTCACCAAGAGGGTGAAAATATTAAGCCGAGTAAGTTTGCCAAGGCGACACAATACCCGATACGAAGATTGGTCGGTTTCAGTAAAGATGATGAAAATTGGATTCAATCAGAAATACAAAAATTCTTATTAATATGATCGAACTTAGATGTAAATGCGGAAAATTACTGGGTCGCATTGAAAAAATTACAGTAAAAATTGAAATCAAATGCCCTCGTTGTCGAGCGGTCAATCATTGGAACGCCTAGAGCGTCAGGTTAGATAGCCTAGAGCTACCAACGGAGATGACTTATGTCCCCGAAAACTAACCCGAGTACTTCAACAAAACCAACTTATAACGCTTCAGGTCGTTCATTTTCAGGCTGGTTAGGTGGTAAATCACAACTGGCACGTACCATCATTGATATGATGCCTGAGCATAAACATTATTGTGAAGTGTTCGGTGGTGCTGGATGGGTGCTCTTTAAAAAATCGGCATCAACACTGGAAACCATTAATGATGTGAATGGCGACCTGATCAATCTGTATCGTGTCTTTAAATATCATCCTGATGCACTCGAAAAAGAGTTTGAAACTCAATTGATTAGTCGAGAAGAGTTTGAACGATTGAAGGCTGAAAATACTAAATCCTTAACCGATATTCAGCGTGCAGCGCGTTTCTATTACCTGTTGCGCACTTGCTTTGGTGCAAAGGCAACTGGGCAAAACTTCTTTTCTCATTCAGACCGAAAACCATTATTAAAATTAGGTGATGAACTTAAAGCAGTCCTTTCAGCCACTCATAAGCGCCTTCAAAAGGTCAACATTGAGAACCGCAATTTTGATGTCATCATCAATAAAATGGATCGCCCTGATACTTTATTTTATTTAGATCCACCTTATTACGACTGTGAAAATTACTATGGAGAGGATATTTTCAACCGCGCTGACTTCGAAACATTGCGGGATTTACTCAAAAACATTCAAGGTAAATTTATTCTGAGCTTGAATGATGTCCCTGCTGTACGTGAACTATTTGAAGGCTTTTTCTTTCATACCAAACAAATACGCTGGTCATTAAACTGTAATTCTCAAGATGAAAATAACGGTAAAGAACTTATTATTACCAATTTTGAAATTCCTGAATAAGCGTTAATCAGGACACAGCTCCTCGCACTTTAAAACTAAATTGCCCATGATTTCGGTCATGGGCAATTTACGTTTATATGAGCATGAATAATCAACTTTTACGCCAGTTTCAGAATCTCGCTTGCATCGGTACAGTCATTGCCGTCGATGCATCTGCATGGAAAATGCGCCTAAAAATTGATGAAAATGAAACGGATTGGATTCCCATTCCAACGATGGCTGCAGGCATCGTCAAAATTTGGCGATGCCCATCGTTAGGAGAGCAATTTTCCGTATCAGCACAAGGCGGTGAGCTCACCAGTGCGGTACCACAAATCAGCCTTTTCTCTGAAACATTCCCACCTCCGAGTACAGATCCCAATGAAGTATTTGTACAAATCGGTGAGTATTTTTTTAAGGTCAATATCACTTCAGGCGAAGCTGTTTTCAAACTGAGTAAATGCATTTTTGATGTGCCTGAAACAGTCTTTACTGGAACTGTTCATGCTGAAAAAGCTATTTCGTCAGATGTCGATGTCAAAGCTAAAACCATTAGTGTAGTTGGACATAAACATCTCAAAGTACAAAGCGGAAATAGCGTATCAGGAGAGCCTCAACCATGAAAGGTATGTCTCGTCATACAGGCAGAGCGATTTCAGATGATGGCCAGCTCCCTGCTCATTTACAGCAATCTTTGCATGATCTTTTAACCACCTTGATTGGTACACGTTTGTGCCGTCGAAATTATGGCTCACTGGTACCTGACCTGATTGACCAGCCCTGCAATGACTTTACCAAACTTAAAATCATGAATGCTTCAGCAACAGCGGTCATTCGTTTTGAACCACGTATCAAAATCAAGCAAGTTCAGGTTTCAAGCACAGATCAAGCCAGTGCTTGGGACATTACCATCATTGGAAATTACATCAGCCAATACCGTGAACAAGCATTTTCTCAGGCTTTTACTATTGGAGCTGCTGCATGAGTTCTCTCAATCGCGTCGATCTTTCGTCACTCCCTTTTCCAAACGTCCTCGAGCAGCTCGATTTTGAGGATGAACTTCAGCAGTGTAAAAATGATATTTTGGCGCGTGATCCTGAGCTTGCTGAGGCACTTAATTTTGAAAGTGAACCGATTGTTAAGGTGCTCGAAACATTCGCCTATCGCCTTTTACTTAAAACTGGCCAAATCAATGCTAAATCCAAAGCGCTCATGCTGGCCTACGCAACAGGATCGGATTTAGATCATTTAGCTGCGAACCGAGATGTCTATCGAAAAATAATTATCCCTGCGCAACCCAATGCAAATCCCCCTATTGATGCAGTGATGGAATCTGACGAGGATCTACGTCGTCGGACACATTTACAGCCTGAAAGCATGTCGGCTGGATCAAATGGAGCGTATCAATTTTGGGGACTCAGTGCGCATGGCCATGTTAAAGATATCTCCGTCGAAACGCCACAAGAAGGTCATGTCAACATTTGGGTTCAAAGCCATATTGATGAGGTTGCACCCCAAACCTTACTGGATGCGGTAGACAAATCGCTTGATCCTGATACGCGTCGTCCCTTTACAGATGAAGTCGATATCAAAGCAGCCACACCACATGAATGGCAATTGAACGCGACCTTGGTGCTTTTCCCTGGTCCTGATTCTGCCGTGGTTAAAACAGCTGCTGAAGCGGATGCTCAAGCGTATATTGAAACAATTTCTTCACTTGGTTATGACGTTGCCCGCAGCGGACTGTTTCATGCATTGCATCAAGGTGGTGTTCAAAATGTCCTTCTGAATAGTCCAGCTGCAGATATTATTTTGCCGAAGAATAAATATTCAAAATGCACAGAGGTCACAATCAATATTGTGGAGTTCCGCGATGTCTAAACTATTGCCTCCCAATGCAACCAAACTTGAAAAAAACATAGAGCAGCTTGGTGAAAAGATTTCCAACCTTCCAGTGCCTTTTGTCGATTTACATCGTATTGATCGTTGTCCTGTTGCTCATTTACCGTGGCTTGCATGGCAACACCGCGTCGAATATTGGTTACCTGAATGGAGTGAGCAAGAAAAGCGAAATGCGATCCAACAAAGCCAATCCTTTAATGCGCAGCGCGGAACACGATCGTCAATTAAAAGCCTGCTCGGTACCGTAGTCACGTTTTTCCAAATCAAAGCATGGTACGAATTTACCCCCAAGCACCAACCTTTTTCATTCGTGGTGATTATCGACCCACTCCATCTACTCAGTATTGATCAACTTTTACAAGTACAAACCGCAATTGAGGCAACCAAATCTGCGCGGGATAACTATTCCATTTCTGCCCATGTTCAGTCCGAAGGCTATTTATGGCTGGGTGGTGCATGCGTCACGGGTGAAACGGTTTATATGGAAGCAATTTAGGAAAACATATGCCCTCTAAATATTATTTGACCTTGACCAATTATGGCTCGGATCTCATTGCCCAAGCGCATGAGTCGACCCCACTCAATTTAAAAAACTTAGTGATTGGCGATGCCAATGGCGTCCCCTATGACCCATTGACTGCAATTGACCGTACGCATTTGGTCAATCAAAAAGCCAGCGTCCTTATTCAAAATCTAGAAAAAGTTGAAAATGTTGTTCGTGTCACCGCCACTGTTGGGGCGAACATTGGGGGCTTTAATATCCATGAAATTGGACTGACAGATGAAACTGGCCAGTTAGTGTACATTGGCAATTACCATGGTGGCTATAAGTCTCTTTTTGAAGATGGTGCAGGCGGTGAACTTTCATTTTCAATCGACATCAAAGGCGAAGCTGCCAACAAGATTAATTTGACTATCGATCCCAATATTATTACTGCAACCCAAGCATGGGTAGCACGTAACTATGTCAAAGTCATAGATGTAATCGACAATTTAACGAGTGAAGATGCTGATAAACCCGTCTCTGCCAAGCAGGCTAAACATCTACAAGACCACAAGTTAGATAAAGATGAAAATGCTGTCAGTGCATCCAAATTAGAAACAGCCCGCATGATCAATGGCATTGAATTTGATGGAACACAAGACATTAACTTGCCCACATTAGGAACAAGGTCACCCGTTGATGTCACCGCTCTTCGTGCTTTAAATACGGTATATACCAACACTGATCCTACACCAAGATTTGTCTTCATCTTTGGTGGCCGCTCCAACAGTGCTCGTAACGAGATCATTGTAGATGGCGTCATCGTATCTGAAATCCAAGCAGCAAATAATTACTACGACTCTTCCACTATGGTTGGCGTCGTGAACCCGGGTAAAGAATATGAAGTTACAGGATCAGACATTTCGAGATGGGTGGAGCAATGAGAAATTTTTTTAAAAAAGATGGACGAATATATGAATTTGAGCCTGATGGTTCTCAAGATCATTTAATCACAGATGGGATGATTAGATTAAATGAAGATGAGGTTTTCCTGCATTTGAATCCCGTGCTTACGCAAGCTGAAAAACGATTACAAATGCCGTTTCTCAAGCCCGCTGACTTTGAAATTAAACTGTATCAGGCGGGCAAGTATGAATTAGTTAAGGACTACATCGATACTCGTGCCAGTCTACCCGTTCAAATTGCGTATAACAGAGCCACTTATTACAACCGAACCGACCCTTTTATCTTGGTGATTATGAATGATTTAAACATTACAGATGATGAAATGGACGCAATATGGGAGTCAGAATTAAAATTCTAAAATCCTGATTAAAGCTTATTCAGGATTGCCTTCATAGCAAAAGATAGCCCTTCAATTCATGATGATTTCAAAAGTAATTCAACTTTTATGGAGTCATCATGACAGAGTTTCACCACGGTATTACAGCGCGAGAATCCGCTGCTGGAAAAATTCCAATTCGCAATTCTGATACCAATATTATGGCGATGGTTGCCTATGCGGATGATGCAGATGAAGACGCATTTCCGCTCAATACCCCCGTACTGGTTACCTCGGTCAACCGTGTTTTACCCAAAGCCGGTGCAATGGGAAATTTACGAAAAAACCTAGAAATCATTAGCGCAATAACCTCTCCAACCTTGGTCGTGATTCGTATTGCTGATCCATATGCAGAGGGTGAATTTGATCAATCAGTCGTGATTGGTACTACCGCAGACAATGGCCAACGTACTGGCTTACAAGCCTTGCTCACCGTCAAATCACAATTAGGCATCACACCGAAGATTATTTGTGTTTCTGATACTGAAACCATCGATGTTGCAAACGCCTTAGGTGCAATCTGTAAAAAATTACGCGCTTATTCTTATATCACTCCGCGTGATGCTGATGGCGTGGTTTTTGAAGATCCTGAAGATGTGGTGAATTTCCGAAATATGTTGGCATTTCGAGAAATTGAATTGATCTGGCCTGAATGGACCAGTGGCAATGTACTGCTTGGGGAGGATACAAATACGGTCTTAAGTCCGACAAAGATTTATATTCAGCAAACGGATATTGATGGCGGAAATTTGACCTACGACCTCTATATTCAAGGCAATAAAATCGAGAGTAACGAATTCGTCAACACAATGGGGCAAGCTGACTCCCGTGCCGTCTTTTTTGATCTCGTTAAAAAAATTGTAGCCAATTACATACCGCCTATTCGTGTTGTTGATGCTGGCGGTGGTATCGGGCACTTTCAAGCTGTAGCTAACTACGTGACTGGTGGAAACGGTTTATCAGCACATGGCCTCATTCGAATTGTCTTAAAACGTAACTCCCAACAAGAACAAGACATATTCCCTCTGTTTATTGACCAAGACACAGGCCTTCCACTCGCTAGTCCTGTGGAACTTGTTTCACTTGGCGAGTCTATGTTCCCAGGATTTTAATTATGGCTCTTAAATACGGACCAGGCATTTTAACCGCTGCCGTTGTTGCTGCAGCGCTACGTGCAGAAACTGACAAAAAAGTCGGTTGGCATAAATCGCTTTCAAATATTCCAGTCGTCGGTCCGACTGGCATTAGTCAGCCGATTACATGGGATCTTGAAGATCCCGATACCGATGCGGGCTATCTCAACAGTAAAGATATCACCACCATGATTTTGCATGATGGTGCTCGTTTTTGGGGTAACCGCAATTGTTCTGACGATCCACGCTTTGCTTTTGAAGTGGCGACCCGAACTGCACAGTTCTTGTTAGACACCATCATTAATGGCTGTTTTCCATTTGTCGACCAACCGCTTACGCCTTTCTTGGCCAAAGACATTATTGATTCGATCAATGCCAAATTGACCGAGCATGTCAATGCCAAGCGCCTGCTTGGGGCTTCTGTTTGGTATGACCCTGCTGAAAATACTATTGAAAACTTATCGCAAGGTTTGATGTGGATTGACTACGACTACACCCCCGTTCCAACACTGGAAAACTTAGGTCTCAATCAACGCATTACCGACCGTTATTTGGTCAACTTTGATCAACTCATCAATAACGCGGCATAACGTATAGGAGCTGGATGCAATGCTTCCACGTACTTTGAAAAATTTTAATGTGTTCGTAGATACACATTCATGGGCAGGTGTCGCAGAAAGCGTCACCATTCCCAAAATCACCAAGAAAACCGAGGACTTTCGTGGCGCAGGCATGATTGGTGATGTGGCACTGTCAATGGGCTATGAAAAGCTTGAAGGTGAAGTGGTTTATGCAGGCTTTGATATAAAACAGTACCGCCAGTTAGGTGTCTGTGGCACATCGGATCTGCCTGTCCGTTTTGTTGGAATGTATGAACGTCAGGACAATTGCACATCGCAAATTGTAGAAATTTATACCCGTGGCCAAGCGATTGAACTTGATCCTGGTGATTCCAAAAATGGCGAAAAGACAGAAATCAAAATGTCTTACAACTATACCTATTACCGCATGGAAGTGGATGGTGTAGTCGAAGTCGAACTGGATTTCATTAATGGTACTGAACGTTTCGGTGAAACGGATGTAGCCAAAAGCATCAAAGAATTGCTTGGTCTATAAGACCAGGCATTCCCTCTCCCTAATATTTCTAATGAGCATATGACATGACCCCTGAAGCACAACAACAAAACCAAGACACGATTCTAGACCCGAACCTCCGCACCATCACTTTTGACGAAGGCTTTAAGCGCGGTGAACAGACCGTTACTGAAATCGTGATCCGTAAACCCAAAACCCGTGCCCTTCGTGGACTCACATTGGTGAACGTGTTGCAACTCGATGTCGACACTTTGGCAAAACTGGCTCCACGTATTACCACACCGACCATGACTGAAAATGACGTTTATGAACTGGCACCTTCGGATCTCACCAAGTTGTCAAAGGAAGTGATCGGTTTTTTTGTGAAGGCCGAGGACGAAGACTTCCAATAAGTACCGATGAAGTCATTGCAGATTTAGCCGTGGTGTTCCATTGGACACCCGACGTCTGTGATGACTATGAACTGAATGAATTGATGGAATGGCATGAACGTGCGCGGGCACGTTGGGAAACAGAGAGCAAATGAGTCAAATTAGCCTAAAAGCCATGTTAGAACTGGTGGACAAAGCCACTGCCCCACTTAAAGACATCATGGGTTCAAGTGAAAAGACCTCTGATGCTTTGCGCACCCAACGTGAAGAATTAAAGAAATTGAGCAAGTCTCAATCTGATATTACCTCTTTCCGTCGTTTATCCAGCGCGCTTAAAGGTACTCAAAAGGACTTAGAATCGGCACAGCAGACCGTTGCCCAACTTGCCCAAGAACATGCCAATGTTGCTAAACCGACTCGGGCAATGACCAAAGAATTTGAGAAAGCCAAACAAACGGTTAAAGATTTAAAACAGGCAGAGCAAGATCAGCTTCGGCAATTGCAAATGCTTCGTACAGGCTTAAATCAAGCAGGTATCAGTACCAAATCCCTGAGTCGTGATGAACGTGACTTAAAGGCCAAAGTGGATACAGCGACCCAAGCTTTACAGCGCAAAAAAACTCAACTCGATGAACAGGTGGCCAGTCAAAAACGGCTCAACGACCTCGTTCGGCAACATAAAAATGCACAGGACTTGATTGGCAAAGTCTCTGATACTGGAGTACGTGCAGGTGCAGCAGCTGCAGTCGGTGCGGGTGCTTTAGGTGTCCCAATCAAAGCTTTTGCTGAAGCAGAAGATGCAGCGACGACTTTAAAAGTCTCCATGATGCAATCGAATGGCCAAGTGGCCAATGAATTTACAGCCATCAATGAACTGGCCAATAAGTTAGGCACACAGCTTCCTGGTACAACAGCAGACTTCCAATTAATGATGGCTAAGCTCGTCCAGCAAGGTATCAGCTATAAAGCCATTCTTGGCGGTGTAGGTCAGGCTGCGGGCTATTTGGCCGTACAACTTAAAATGCCTTTTGAAGATGCTGCTGAGTTTGCAGCAAAAATGCAGGATGCCACCAAAACCTCAGAAAAAGACATGCTCAGTTTAATGGATACGATTCAGCGATCGTATTACTTGGGTGTCGACTCCACCAACATGCTACAAGGTTTTTCCAAGCTATCGGCAGGGATGAAAACCATTAAAGCCGAGGGCTTAGAAGGCGCTCAGGCGATGGCTCCCCTCTTGGTCATGGCAGATCAAGCAGCAATGGCGGGTGAATCTGCAGGTAACGCCTACAGTAAGATTTTTGCATCGATGATGGACAGTAAAGGCATTAAAAAGGCCTTGAAAGGTTCAGGTATGGCCATGAACTTTACCAATGGTAAAGGTGAGTTCGGTGGACTGGACAATATGTTCAAGCAGCTTGAAAAGCTCAAAGGCCTTTCAACCGAAGCACGTTTACCGATCTTGTCGGATATGTTCGGCAATGATGCAGAAACTATCCAAGCCTTGAACCTACTGATCGACAAAGGCAAAGCGGGCTATAACGAAACCTTAGCAAAAATGAATGCTCAAGCCGACCTGCAGAAACGTGTTAATGAGCAGCTCGGTACGTTAAAAAATCTATGGGATGCAGCTTCAGGAACATTCACCAGTGCCATGACGAACTTCGGTGCTGCGATCGCCCCTGAGTTAAAACAAGTCGTCACGGGCTTAACGGATATGACTGAAAAACTGGGAGCCTGGTCTAAAGAAAATCCTCAATTGTCGAATGCCATCATGAAGACCATTGCCATTATCGTGATTCTGCTCGCAGCGTTTAGTGCCCTATCGCTTGCACTGGTGACCATACTCGGTCCAATGGCTTTACTACGTCTGACGTTTGGCGTACTTGGAACCAAAGGCTTCGGTTTGATTAATATCATCAAGCTGATTGGATCTGCCTTTATGTGGCTCGGTAAAGGCATCTTTTTTGTCGGTCGCTTAATGATGGCCAACCCATTATTTTTAGCGATCGGACTTTTGGCCACGGCAGCCTATTTGATTTACCGCAATTGGGGTTCGATCAAACAATTCTTTGCGGACATTTGGAATTCGATTGGTACGTCGGGCATGACGACCACACAAAAGATTGTTTTATTTTTTCAGCTTGCCCTTCAAAAAATTACCACCTTCATTTTGAACTGGTCTCCGATCGGACTGTTTTATCGCGCTTTTGCTGCGGTGATGAATTACTTTGGGGTGCAATTGCCAAGTACATTCACAGGCTTTGGCCAAATGCTCATGCGAGGACTGGCCAACGGGATCAGTAACGGCATTGCGGGTGTGATTGGTAAAGCCAAAGCTGCTGCAGCTCAAGTCACCAATACAGTAAAAGGCGCTTTTGGCATCCACTCCCCTTCTCGTGTTTTTACACAGTTGGGGGCATACAACATGCAAGGCTTGGCGAACGGGATCTCAAACAATAGCCATTTGGCCAGCAATGCAATCGGTACAGCAAGTCAGGATATGTTGGGCTTTTTTGATACCAGTGCTTTCAGTTTTGACCAACGTCCATCTATATCCGCCAGCACTAAAAATGTCTCTGCAACAGCAGCTCCAGTGCAGCAAATTTTTAATATTTATGCTGCACCGGGTATGGATGAAAATGCGTTAGCACAATTGGTGGCAATGGAAGTGGCCAAGGCGCAGCGCATGCAACAACCAAGCAGCGTCCGCAGCTATAGCGACAACGATTAAGGGGACAATCATGTTGATGAGTTTAGGACAATTCATTTTTAAGACCAGTACATTGGCCTTTCAAGAGATCCAACGCCAACGCTCATGGAGCTATGCCGAAAATGCCGTGGCCAATGGCCTTGCGAAAAAGCAGTTCACTGGTGCAGGTTCAGACACGGTGACAATGCCTGGTCTCATTTATGAAGAATATGGCTTCGGTACACGCTTTGCGCTGGATGAATTGGCAAGCATGGCAGACACAGGACAAGGCTATGTGTTGATGGATGGTTCAGGTTATTTATACGGTGTCTTTGTCATCGAAAGCATCGACGAAACCAAATCCATTTTGATGGACAACGGTGTCCCACGTAAGGTTGATTACACCCTCAAACTGAGCCGTGTTGATGATGAACGCATTGAAATGCAATCCGCTCCACAGCAAGAAGGTTCAGCATGATTAAAACGCCTGTATGTATAATTAGTGCTGACAATAAACCGTTAAATGAGCTTATTTCTAAGCGTATTTTAAGTGTAACCGTCACAGATAATCGCGCCAATGCAGCAGATGAATTGAGTATCGTGCTCGATGACCATGACGGGGCATTACAACTGCCTAAACGTGGTGTACGACTTAATTGTCTGATGGGTTTTAAAGGTGAAGGCTTACACGATAAAGGCGACTTTATTGTCGATGAGACTGAATGGTCAGGTACACCCGATCAAATCACCATTAAAGCCTCCAGTGCCAATTTTAAAAGCAACATCAAAGAAGCTAAGTCTAAGTCATACCACCGCAAAACTTTTGGTGCTATTGCAACTGAAATCGCGCAAAACCATAAACTGACGCTGGTCATGGCAGCAGCTCTCAAGGCGATTGCTTTAAGCCATATTGACCAAACCAATGAGTCGGATCTCAACCTACTGCAACGGCTGGCCAAACAAAATGGTGCGGAAATGGCGGTGAAAAAAGATCGGCTTTTAATCTTTACTGCTGGCAGTGCTAAAACCGCTTCAGGTAAAGATTTACCCACCATCACTTTGACTAGGAACAGTGGCGACCAATTTCGTTACAGCGAGCAGGATCGCGAGTCAGACCATACTGGTGTATCAGCCAGTTATCAGGACACTGGTAAAGCTAAACGTGAAAAGGTGATTAATGGTGACAAAGGCAAGGTTAAACATTTAAAAGGTACGTTTGCCAATAAAGCTGAAGCAGAACGTGCCAGTGCTGCAAAGATGGCTGAGATTAAGCGTCAAATGGCTAAATTCAGCATTAATTTAGCTTATGCGCTACCTGAGATCAGTACCGAGTCTCCAATCACGCTACAGGGCTTTAAGGCTGAGGTAGATAAGCTGAAATGGATCGTTGAAAAAGCCACTCATAGCTATGCCAAAAATAGCGGTCTAACGACCCAGTTAGAATTAGAATCGCAAGTATAAATAATAGCTTTTCAACAAATTAACAGTCTATAATGCCTGGTAAAGATAATCCTTTATTGTTATCCTGGTTTAAATAATTAATTATAGTTTGTATATGTCTAATGTCTTAAAATTTCTGGATTTATTCGCTGGCGCTGGGGGACTTTCCGAAGGTTTTATCCGTGCTGGCTTTGAACCAGTTGCCCATGTTGAAGCTGATGCGTCTGCGTGTTATACCTTAAAAACACGCCAAGCTTTTCATTGGTTGAATAAGAATAATAAAAGTAATATTTATACAGATTATCTAAATAATAATATTACGAGAGATGAGCTTTATAAAGCCGTGCCTCAAAATGAGGTTAATTCTGTTATCAATAAATTTATTGATAAGGAAACATTGCCTGAAATTTTTCAGGAGCTAGATAATATTTTAAATAATGAAAAGATCGATTTAATTATTGGTGGCCCACCCTGCCAAGCTTATTCACTCATTGGCCGTGCTCGTGGCAACATGGTCAACGATGCAAGGAATCACCTCTATATTTATTATGCAGAATTTTTAAAACGCTATTCTCCCAAATATTTTGTTTTTGAAAACGTACTTGGCCTACTTACAGCTAAAGATCCGAATGGTCATTTATATTTCGACAAGATGAAGGCCTTGTTTGTCGAAATTGGCTACACGATCGAGTATAAAGTTCTATCTGCCAATGAATACGGTGTATTACAAAACCGTAAGAGAATTATTTTAGTCGGCAAAAAAGATCATTTATCTGATGACTCTTTCTATCCTGAGCCTGAAAAGTGGAATCCCGAAGTCAATGTATGGGAACTTTTTGCTGACCTACCCAAAATTCAAGCTGGTGGCGGTACGCCAGCTCCTCAAAAATATGTTCGTTATAAAAGTGAGTGGCTCGAAAAATCAGGTATTAAAGGAAAATTCCCTCTTACTTGGCATCAAGCTCGCCCTCATTCTGAGCAAGACTTAGAGATTTATCGTTTTGCTGTCAATTTATGGAACGATAAAAAAAGGCGCTTACATTATAACGACTTACCTTCACGCTTAAAAAGCCATAAAGGTACCGACTCATTTGTCGATCGTTTTAAAGTTGTTGCTGGGGACCTTCCTGCAACACATACAGTTGTTGCTCACATTTCTAAAGATGGGCATCACTATATTCATCCAGACATTGAACAAAACCGTTCAATTACTCCAAGAGAAGCAGCGCGAATTCAAACCTTCCCTGATGATTATTATTTTGAAAATGTTTCGGGGAAACCTGCGCGCACCAGCGCATTTAAACAGATTGGAAATGCTGTACCCGTTTTACTGGCACAAAAAATCGCAGAACAATTATTAAGGAATTGGGAATGACTGAAAATTATATTACATCAGAAGACTTAGCATTTCGTCCCAGAGCAAGATTATTACAAATGTTAGGAGATCAATTAATTGGATCTCCTCGACTTGCTATTTTTGAATTAGTTAAAAATGCATATGATGCTGATGCCGACACCGTCTTAATTACTCTAAACAATGTTAATACTGCCGATGCAGAGATCGTTGTTGAAGATAATGGAGATGGTATGTCAGTAGATATTATAAAGAATATATGGCTTGTCCCTGCCCATGACCATAAAGAAAAACAAAAGAAGGAAAAAAGAAGAACTAGGCTAAATCGATTACCACTTGGTGAAAAAGGGCTAGGACGCTTTGCCGTTCATAAATTAGGAAATGAAATTGAATTAGTTACACGTGCTAAAGATCATGACGAATGCCTTGTAAAAATAAATTGGTCTGAGCTAATCGATAAACCATTTCTTGAAGATACACGTGTCGAAGTTATTACAAGATCACCTCAAGTATTTATTGGTGAAAACACAGGAACACAAATTACAGTTCGTGATTTAAGAGAACAAGAATGGACTAGAGGTGATGTTAGAAAACTATTACGCCAAATCACATCAATTTCTACTCCGTTCAACAACAAAAGAAATGATAAATTCGAAACATTATTAGAAGTGAAAGGGCATCCAGATTGGACTGAAGGTGTTCCTGATATTGAAATGTTAAAAGAACGTGCCCCTTGGCATATTACTTTTGAATTGAAAAATGGAGTTCTTAACCTTAAATATCATTTTAAGGGTGTACCGGGCATAAAAATTGAAGAAAGAATTAAAGAATTAGTAGATGAAAACCTACCTCTTGCCGCATCAACAAGAAAACAAAAAGTAATTGCTAGCTCTGAAGATTTTAAAGGTATAGGTGATATATCTGGTGAATTTTACATATACGATAGGGAGAAAAAAATATTATCTAAATTTGGAGAGCAACAATTAGTCGAAAATTTTCTAGATGAAAATGGAGGCATTAGGGTTTATAGAGATAATATACGAGTATATAACTACGGTGAACCGGGTGATGACTGGCTAGGTTTAGATTTACGCCGCGTAAATGTACCAGGAAAACACATAAGCCGAAATATTATAGTTGGTTCCTTAGACTTAAAAATTGAGGACAGTTACGATCTTATAGAGAAGACTAACCGAGAAGGTTTCGTTCAAAATGATGCTTATTCAAAATTCCAAGACTTAATGCTGGGTGTTTTATCCATCGTTGAGACTGAGAGATTGATTGATAAAGAACGTTTAAGAGAAGCAACGGAAGATGCTAAAAATATTGAAGTTAAAAAAATAGAAAAACCTTTAGATGATCTAAGAAAAATTGCAAAAAAACATAACCTTACTGATGAATTAGAACCTTTAATTCAAAAAACTGAAAAGAACTATAATGAAATGCGAGAGGTGATGCTTAATACTGGTTTCAATAATATGGGATTAGCTATCGTTTTTCATGAAGTAGAACATGGTGTACGTTCATTATATGCAACTATTGAACATTCTGATGATCTTTCTTTAATTAAGCAACATGCTCATGAATTAGTTAAAATTTTAGATAGCTTTTCTGACTTATTACGTAAAGGAGAGAACAAACCAGCCAGCTTAAAAAATCTAATTAGAAAAGCCCGTGATGTAGCAAAAATAAGATTTAGAAAACACAAAATACATTTTGTATGCCCATTCCTAGAAGAAGATATATCCGATATCGAACAGACCTTTATTTTTAAAATTCTTATTGGCAGCTTAAATAATATCTTTGACAATGCCATTTACTGGTTACAAACCAGATGGCCAGAAGAAACTCTTGGTCAAAGAAAAATTTATGTAAATGTCACTAAAAACTTCTATGGAAAAACAGCAATTATAATTGCAGATAATGGTCCTGGCTTCCAAGATGAACAGGAACAACTAGTTAAACCATTCTTCACAAGAAGGCCTAATGGAATGGGAATTGGTCTTTACTACATAAACTTAGCGATGGAAGTAAACAAAGGACGCTTAGTTATTTTAGATGACCAAGATGACGTTCCTGCTGAATTTGATGGCGCTGCACTTGCTTTAGTATTTGATTAATAATATTTCGGGGAATTCTTTATAATGTTAACACCACCAAGATTTGTAGTCTTAGATGACAAACCTGATCATTTAACTCCTATCATTGAAGCTTTTACAAGTATTGGTACATCTTGTATAGGTGTCCCTTACGATGATGAAAATAACAACCATTTAACTACTGATTATTATCGAGGTGTAAGAGGGCTTTTTATTGATTTAAACCTCAGTGGTGGTTCTCTTGGAAAAAATCAACACTATGGCGTAATTGTTAATATATTAGAGACTGTAATTACAAAAAATAATGGACCATTTGTACTAGTATTATGGACCGAAAACCCACAAGAACTCCCCGATTTAAAAACATATTTAGAAGAATCGATACAAGAAGGTTATGAGTATTGTAAACCTCTGTCATTAAGTGCATTATCTAAAACCAAATACATAAATACCTCCAAAGGCCATCCTGATTTTGGAAAAATTCTTCCTGGGAAAGAAACTGAATTTAAGCAAGTCATTAAAGACTTTTTTACAGATACTCCTCAAATTGCAACACTTTTTGATTGGGAGTCAAAAGTATTAGAAGCTGTAAATCAAACTCTCATTGAGTTAATTACTTTGATACCTAAAGAGAAAAGAACATTTAATAATTATGCCGACGAAATTGATAAAGTTTTAAGTTGCATTACAGGAGCTACTCTAGGAAATGGACATGTTGAGAAAGATCCACGTCAAGCATTTAATGTAACAATTGCTCCAATATTGATTGATAAAATTTTAAATAATAAAAATACTTATGAAGATAATAAGACTTGGGAAAATGCAATAACAAAAGTTAATTCCGATGATTCCAAAATCAAAGATACTCAATCTATTGGAAGATATAATAAAATGTTGCATCTAGCCGTCACTGATCATGAAAACATGACTCCTTTAGATTGGGGTTCAGTGTTAACACCTATTTATTGGGGGAATGAAATGACTTGTGACTTATTTGGGATGACAACTTCTAAAATAAAGTCAGATGTTTTTGGGCTAAAAGAAACTTTTTCTAGCAGCTATGAACCAGTATTTGTTCGACTAGGTGCTGTTTGTGATTATGCTCAACAAAAGGAAGGCTTAATTCCTTATTACCTTGGGTATAAAATTTCTCTAGATGACTATAAAAAAAATAAGAGAAATAATGATTTTGAATGGAAGTCTCCTTTATTTTTCACTGATAAGGACTCTGCCCCTTTTTATTTAATATTTAACTTAAAATATTTAATATCTCTACCGAAACATAAAACATTTATTTTTGAGGCCAAATACCGAATTAGGGAACAATTGTTAAATCAATTGATTATTAAAGCTAGCAATCATGCATCTAGACCTGGTATTACCGAACTTTTCCCACCTAAATGATAAAAAAACTGGGCTTTACGCCCAGTTTTTGGTGGAAAGTTCAAACGTATTGCTTACTTTCTCTCAAAACTTCTAATGCTCTAATTCTTAAACTTGCTAAATCATTTGGATTTAGTTTGTTTTCAGAAATAAGCATCTCAAGTTGATAATCAATATCACCATCCAAATCAATGATTCTTGAAGTAATAAACATCATCTTGCCATCATCAGTTAAGTCAAACACTGTAGCTACAAATGAATATTTCTTATCAGGCGTTTCTTCACAAATGTATATGTGATTATTACCTTCAAAGTAATATCTAGTAAATAGTACTTGTCGACCTTTCCTATTTGGTGAAATAAGAGGAAAATGACCATAACTGTAGCTATGTACTGCGTGAAAAATCATTCCGTGTTTTAGAATGTTTTGACCATTTTTTGCAGGATCATAACAAACTAGGTAGTCATCACTGGAAATGTTCTGATTACCTATTTTTTTTAACAATTTTTTATAAGCCCTTTTGCTTAACAAAATTTTTAAAATACAGCGAAACACATCATTTAAGTCTGTTGGATCCCCAAAGGTCTTAATTGGATCGCTGATAAATTTCTCTAAGAGAAATTTTCGATTTTTCTTAAATTCCTCTAGGTAAAATTCTCGTTTAGCCGATTTAGGGACTAAACCATCAACAATCTTATCAATTAGCAAATCTTTGGTTAGACCTAATTCCTTAACTATTGCTACTATACGTTCAAATAAGAAATCATTTTCTGCATAGATATCCATGCCTTACTCCTAATCATTAATAAATTTGAAGCAAACTAAACATATTCATAACTACGAATATGAGTAAGATTGCTAGGGAATTAAATTTTTAACAATTAAAAGAATGATTAATTCCGATCTATCCACGACTATACAAATAGCATCATTGATTTTTTAAGCAAGAAAACTTTGTTAAATTTATATGGAAATTAAACCAATTGTATTTTTTTTAAACACTTGGCTTAGTTTTCTCAGTAAAAAAACCCTCCATTGGAGAGCTTTAAATTTTTTTGACCTGATTTACAATGGTGTCGTAGAACTACCTTTCGCTTTCACCAACTCAGCGCTTGCCTTAATCAACTCAGTACCAGCAGCGAGTTGGTCTTTCATCAAGTCTCCAATTTTATCATTCTGAGTCTGATCCAATTCTTTACCGAAGTACTTCAATGCCAATTCTTTAATTAACTCATGCTTATCTTCATCTTTGAGAGAGCGAACATGTATTGGAAAAGCCTTAATTTCAACATGTGTTTGATATGCTTGTTCGTATAACTTTTTTGCATGAGATGCTCTTCTTAAAAATAAAGTACACAAAGTAATAGTAATAGTAACAATTAAAATTTTTATGGTTATTATTAAAAACCATAATTTTATTTCTTCCCTGATTATTTGAGTAAATGCATTATCAATTAATAAAGTTGAGATTAAAGTGACTACTACTCCAGTCATAAGTGTTTTAAAGAAATTTCTATTATTAGCATTAAATTCAAGCTTATATTTGTCATGTAATTCAAGATAAATAGAACTTGTTTCCCTATGTTCAAGAGCTAAACGAAGAGATTCAAAGTCTTTAATTTTTTCTTCTATTTCTTTAATTTTAGGTGCTAAATTTTCTTCAATAAGCTGTTGGGACTGTTGGTTAGAAATTCTAATAGGTAAAATTTTAGAATTTAGAAAAATAATTGATTTTTCAATAATATCTGTAAGCTCTTGGAGTCTACCTGTATCAGTAGGATAGTTTAGTAAAGATTCACTCTCATGCTCAAACCAAGTTAAGGATTCATAAAGTTCTTCAAAGATATCCGAAGTATTACGAAACTCTTTTAATTCATTAATCAACTCTCTTAAATAATCAAATTTTGAATATAAGTTTTTTATTAATAGATTAAATTTCTCAAGAGACATAGGTGAAATATTTTCTTCAATCTGTTGAGTACCTAGATGTTCAAGACCTGTCTGCAATCCAACAAAATTATTTTTGACATTTTCAATTAGGATATCTACTTCTTCTTGGTTTCGATCGTAATCAATCATACTTCACTCTTTTATTCTGCCCCCATGCATCGTTCCAACATGACCCGATCCATTAGCTCACAATGAGCCAAAGCATTGTATCAAAAAGAACTTTTCTTCTATATATAAATAGAATAAAGAATAGAGTTATAAAAGAATGATCAAAGTTAAAAACAGTTGACTAAAAAAATATTTAAATTATATTGTTCATATCACAGCAAAATCTGTGATCAGGCGTGGAAACCTGTTTATCATCACTAAGCGAAAAACAAAGTCGCTAATGCGGCATTTTTTTTGTCTACTGTTTAGCAGTCGTTATGGCAGGCTATGCAGGGCAGCTTCGCGCTGGCCGTAACTTAGTGAGCGGTATTTCCACCCCTGTGTAGTCTGCCACCATTCCGTGGAAAGGATGTTGGTAGGCGTTAAAACTTATCACTAAGGAAACGACTATGAACACTAACAATAAAAGTGTGCATTCAGCACCTGTACGCCTCGACACCCTCTGTTTACAACGCTTACAAGCATCTAACTTTGCTCAACCCCCAATTCATAAACAAATTTTAAGTTTTATTCGCCTACGTTTCACACGTTAAGGGGAATCGTATGCCTAAAATTTATATCAACACTGAACTCGGTACAGAAAAACGCTGCACCCTATGTGGCGACTACTATCCTCTCGACACAGACTTCTTCTATAAAAATGGTATTTGGCGTGGCAAAACACAATGGAGATCACATTGTAAAGCTTGTTTCACAGAAACCTATCGGGGAGAAAAATAATGAAAAATATCCTCCTTCAACACCAAGAATATCCACTCATTGCCTCCCCTCAACTCGCTAAAGAGCTGGGGACTGCAGCAGCCACATTCTTGCAGAAATTGCACTTCCTCATAAGTGAAAATCGGAAGTACAAACAAAAGAAAAACCTCACTGTCCACCTAAACCGTAAGTGGTGGTTTCACACCTTTGAAGAATGGCAGTCCACACTGGGTTTATTCAGCGTTTCAACCATCAAAAGAGCTGTGGCCAAACTCAAGGAACTCGGCTTAATCGAGATCAATAAGCTCTCAAAAATTAAGTCCATGCGGGTGAACTACTACACCATCAACTACAAAAAGCTAAAGCAACTCTTTGGCATTGGCACATCACAGCCAACTAAAAAAGATCCTGGTACTCCATCCCCTGCTGAGCCAATCAAAGGGACTGATACTCCAATTAATCCAGTTGCAACAAAAGAAGATTTATCAGTCTTCCATAGCGACTATCGTTCACTGTATTTACAGCTTCGCCAGTACAAACTGGACATTGCCCATGACGATCCACGACTGCACCAGTGGCTAAACATCGCCCGAAAAATAATTACTTACACTGCTTCAGCACCAACAAGACTAAACATAAACAGGTGGCAATGGCACACGCCTGAACAAATACTGCCAACCGAATTTTTACGGGGGACTGATCATGGGTATTGAAAAGCACGTTATGCGCCTACAAGAGCCATGTACGAAGAAGCGTAAGTTCTTCATCAGTTCAAAGCACTTGTACCGCTTACTCGACACGGACGTGTCATACAAAACATTCGTTGAAACCAACATTACCTGGTCTCGCCTGCGTGAAAATATCGACTACCATTTCAATGAACAACATGAGACCTACAACCTTTCTATCTGTGCTGTTCAGGCCATTTTGATATTAGAAAATACAGAAAAAAGCTGGCGATTCTTCAATGAACTGTCCGACCTGATAAACAACGGTTTTAACCGTTAGAGGGGGAATATCATGGATATTCAAACAAGATTATCATTATTAGATCAGCACTTATCTTTACTCATTGAGTCGACGGAAAGCTGTGACTCTTTAACTGGAGAGTCGGTAGCTGCGACATTATTTATTATTCAGGAACAGGTACGGCAGATTCAGAAAGCTGTAGACAAAGAGTGATAAAAAAGCCCTCTTAGGAGGGCTTTTTTATTTATGATTCTTGTTGTTCAATTACAGGCGTACTTTTTTTAAATAATCTTTTAAAACTGAAGTCTGGTCTCCGATCAACAAGCTTTTCAGCAAAATTTACATTCGCTGCAAAATTCACAGATAAAAATGCAACCATCCCCCAAAAAAGAACCCAGAAGAATACTAATATCCAAAATAAAGGTACAGAATGTTGACTCACGATAGGTGTATAGATTTGTTGCTTAAATTCAGCTATTGAACCGAAAAAAAACGGGAAATATAGTGCTAAAAAACCAGCTATAAAATAAAGTAAAACTGCAGAATACATTCGTGTCCGTCTTACAACTTTATTCTGTAGCCCAAATTTATATTCAAAATCATTTTTCTCCTTAGAATAATTTACATATTGATGAGAAATTTTATATGAGTTTATATCTTTGCTTTGTTCCTCTCTTAAAAGTAAATGTCTTGCACATTCGACAGAAACCTTACTATCACCAATCACGTATCTAAGTTTTTTCTCTTCACATAAATCTTTAATTTTATTGTATATAATATCATCTTCACTCGTATCTTCTAAGATTAGCTTTGTATTTTTATAGTCCTCAATTAATGCTCCTTTAGTGTTCTTTCTTGATTCTGAATACAATTTAAATATCTGTAGTATCGAGTAAAGTATTGCAAAACAACTACCAACAATAGGAATTATATTTTTTGTGAAGTCAATATCCATGCAAAACCCCATAAAATGAGTTATTAAGAATCTTGATTATAATATTTATCATAAATTTAAAATAAAGCAATCTAACATTGTTAAATTGCCTTATAAGGTAAATAAATACTTTTCTGAAAAGAATAAATAAATTACATCTATTTATTCGTATTATTTATTTTTTCCAAAACTCTCCGAAAAATTCCGTATCAAAGTCATTAGCGTCTGACGCTGCTCAGGATCAACCTGATCCCAATATTTCAGTAACTCTTTGGCTTCATCAGAAAGCAAATCAGGCTGAGTCCGTTCACCAGTAATCAAATACCAAACGTCCACACCCGCTTTATGCAGTGCTTCTAAGTCTTCCTGCCCCATAACGCGCTCACCCTTCTCGTAGCGCATTACAGCCATATTTTTCTTACCAAATAACGCAGCGAAATCTTTTTGCGACAGATCTAAGCGTGATCGTTCCTGACGAAGGCGTTCGCCTCTTTGATCGTTATTCTCATTTACCATTTGGGATAAATCCATATATTAATTATCCCAATTGGGATAATATTGCTTTGCTTATTACCATTTTAACAAAGTTCTCTATTCACCACAGTTTAATAACTGTGGACTCAAAAGGAAACAAACATGGCTACTCAAGAGTCTCAAAAAGAAGTACAGATCAGCTTTCGCACTACACCAGAAAATCGTCGTCTCGCTCGTATCGAAGCAGCAAAGCTCAACATGTCACTGAACGAATGGATTAAAAGCCTTGTTGAAGCTGAACTGGACACTTCATCTCAAGAAACAAAATCATCATAAGGCACACCTTTTGAGCCACTCACAGATTTGCGGGGTTCTGTTTACAGATTTTTACAATTCTGTGTAAAGCAAGAAATATTAAGTACTTGGTGTCGGGAGCAACAACTACTTAATTCAATTCAGAGGTAATGATGAGTAAATCAATTGGTTTCTACTGCCCGCACTGTGGAAGACGTATGTATGTATCTAGTCGCAAAAAGCCCTCTCCTCTTCTACACGAACTGATTGTGAGCTGTCAGAACGACCAGTGCCTTGCTAGCTTTGCAGCAAGTTTAGAAATGGTTCGTCCTATTCAAAACAGCATCAATCCAAACATCGAAGTTCAAACCGGGTTACCGCAGCACAAACGTCAATGGGAAGTAGAACTAGAACATCACCTGTCCAGCTTAGAAACGATGACTGTGATCGACAAACAACAAGAGAACTATGTTGAAGGCTTCATCTCTGCCTTATTCCACTCATCCACGATTGATTTGACCAAGGCCAGTGTCTACCGCAATCGGCTTAAACAAATCAGACTCTTATAAGGCGTAGATATGTATCACCTACAGCAACGGATAGATGACCGACTCAACCAGTTATTCCATTTCAAGAAAAAAGGTGAATGGTATCGAGAGGGAGTCTGTCCGAAATGTAAAGAAAAAGAACTCTACACACACGCTATCACCCCACGCATGGTGAAGTGCGGACGGATCAATAAATGTGGCTACGAAGAACATGTCAAAGAGATCTGTGAGGAACTTTTTAAAGACTGGTCTGAGTATCACCCACAAACCACAACAAACCCACATGCAGCAGCAGATGCCTACCTCAAAGAAGGTCGTGGCTTTGATATATCAAAGCTCAAGGGACTGTATACCCAAGAGCTATATCGTTCACCTAAAAACCGAAGCCTCGTTACAGCGACCGTTCGTTTTAAATTGGCTGAAGGTATTTATTGGGAACGTCTGATCGACCGTCCTGAACGCTTCGATCGCATGAAGGCTAACTTCATTGGAAAGTGGTCTGGCCTTGCTTGGACAGTGCATGATTTAGATGCACTGTGTAATGCAGGCAGTATTTGGATTACTGAAGGTATTTTTAATTCGATCGCGCTTAGTCAGTCTGAATTGATCAGTATGAGTAATATGAACAGTGGGAATTACCCTGCTGTTCTTTTAGAGCAAATTAAGAACCGCTGTCATGAACTCAATAAAAGTAGACCGCGTTTAGTTTGGGCTTTAGACAATGATCCTGCAGGAAAAAAGTATCTAGCCAAACACCATAAACGCGCAACAGATGAAGGGTGGATTTCTACTGCTGCCCTACCACCTGCGCCAATGAATGGTAAGTCGGTCGACTGGAATGATTTGTTCCAAAGAGGACAGCTCACAGAAAAAGACCAGGATAAATATCTGCACTTCGGAAAGTTACAGATTTCAGAAACGCCTGAAGAAACAGGCTTATTGATCTATAACTTTTACGGCAGCAGTCTAAGCCAATTCTTTTTTAATCACCGTTTCCGTACCTACTGGTGGGAGCTTGATTATGAAAAATATAACAAGGCTGTTCAGTATGTAGAAGAATCTCAAAGCACTGTACTGACTGAAGAAGAAATACGGATTCAAGCATTAAAGACCTGCTCTTCAGCAAAAGAGATTTGCAATGCTCAGCTTGAGCCACTTTATTTCCAACGAAATGAAATTACCGATGAGTCCTGGTACTACTTTCATATTCAGTCACCGTGGGGTGAAGTTAAAACCACATTTACCGCAGAGCAAATGTCCTCACGCAGTAAGTTTAAACCGCGTGTATTAGCAGTATTATCGGGAACCATTTGGTCAGGTAACGACCATCAGCTTGAAACATTCATCAAGCGTAAAACAGAGCGTCTACGTGAAGTAAAAACTATCGACTTTATTGGCTACTCTAAAGAATATGAAGCCTATATTTTTGATAAGTTTGCTGTGCATAAAGGTCAAGTTATCCACAAAAATCAGCACGACTTTTTTAAAACTGGTAATAAGGAAATCAAAACCTTAGCTGCATCTCCTGTTATTCATTTAAATGCGAAACAAGAGTTTTCACCGACATGGTGGAAAGACTTTTATGCGCTTCAAGGTGAGAAAGGATTAATCCTTTTGGCATGGTGGACAGGCACATATTTTGCCGAGCAGATCCGTGCTATCAATTCCTCTTATCCATTCTTTGAGTTCGTCGGACAAGCTGGCTCAGGTAAATCGACCATCATTGAGTTTTTATGGAAGCTGAGTGGCCGTGAAGCTTATGAAGGATTCGATCCAAATAAATCCACCAACGTGGCGATTTACCGTAACTTTGCCCAAACCTCCAATATGCCAATCGTACTAATTGAAGGTGACCGTAACGACCAGGCTGGATCTCAAAAAGCCAAGTTTAGTTGGGACGAATTAAAAGATGCGTATAACGGTCGAGCAATTCGCTCTAAAGGCTTAAAAACCGCAGGCAATGAAACCTATGAGCCGCCTTTCCGTGCTGCGGTGATGATTAGCCAAAACACCCCAATTCAAGCATCTGAAGCGGTGTTATCGCGTACGCTACATATTTCTGTAGATACTAAAAATCACAGCTTAGAGAAAAAACACGTTGCCACTCGACTGACACAGATGAGTTTGGAAGATGCATGTAAATACATGACTTTTTGCTTAAAAAATGAGGAAAGCATCCTCAAAACTTATACCGAAAAACATAAAGAAATTGAAATTGAGCTACATCAAAAAGGCATTACCAATACCCGTATCGCCCTCTGTCACGCCCAAGTGTCGGCCATGATTGATGCCATTGCGGAGCACGTCTTTAAAGATGCTATCGATTTATCTGACATCTGTGATGCCAAAAGATATTTAGAGGGTATGGCCATGCGACGTATTGAAGAAATTGCAGCAGATCATCCATTTGTTCAACAGTTTTGGGATGCCTTTGAATATCTCAATAGTATTCGTGGCACCAGCTTTCAATTGAACCATTACGCAACTACAGACTCGCAGATCGCCATCAACCTCAACGAAGTTTATAAAGTTGCTGCACGCAATTATCAGGCTTTACCTGAGATCAATGAAATGCGGAATTTATTAAAAACAAGTAAGCGCTACAAATTCATTGAGGCAAACAAAACCGTTCGTTCATCACACCAACCTGCCGATGAAAGTAAAGCTATTCAAGGCTATGGCAATCAACCAAGCATTAAAGAAGACCGTATCGTCAAATGCTGGATTTTCTCTAACCCTTATCAAGCTGCAGGTGGGAAAAAATGAATATGACCGAAATAACAATTTTATTAAGCACTTCAAGCTTTTGTGGTGCTGTCTATTTTTTGACTGAAACAGTTAAGTAAAGAGGGAAACTATAATGAAAGAAACTTCATCTACGATCGTAAAATGGTACTCAATGAGACAAGTGGCTGCTGAGTTAGGTATGGCAGTCAATACATTTAAAAAACACTATTTGGAAAAATACCCACCTGATCGATCATCAGATAAGTATAAAGGATGGACCGAAACGTCCTTAAATAAGATCAAAAAAGAAATAGGCGCTTAAAGCGCCTTTTTTACTTTATTTAAATTGTTAGACAATCCACTTTTCAACTTCATTGCTATACCAGTTCATTAATTCAACACGCTCTGGCCAGTATTCAGCTCTGTTATAAATCTTGCTCGTTTTATCTGCTTTTGTGGTTTTGTTTACATGTGCAATTTGATAATCAATCACTTCAGCTCTAAACAGCTTACTTTCATTTGCATGGGTAGAAAATAGCGTCCTAAATCCATGTGTGACCATCTCATTTGCATAACCGTTTCTTTTTATGACGGCCAAAGGCGTTTCAGAAGTCATGTGCTTCCAAGGCTCACGTGTATGTTTGAAGATAAAGCCGTCATCACTCCGGGTCTGAAATAAAACCATAAATAGATTATAAACTTGAGGTGATAAAGGAACCATTAATTCCTTTCGTCGTTTCATACGAAATGCTGGAATGAGCCACACTTTATTTTCAAAATCAATTTCACCTGAATCCCATCTCGCTTTTAAAAGCTCACTGATTCGAGTGCCAGTAAAGCACGCAAGTTTTAAAACCACTTTTGTAATTGGAAACGCATTACATTGCTCTAAACGTCTAAAAAACTCTGGCATTTCACTTGCAGGTAAACATGGATAACTTTGAACCTCATGCTCAGGAATAAGCTCCCCCACTAAGATACATGGGTTCTTTTCTGTATATCCTGATGCGATCGCAAAATTAAAAACTGCATTAAGTAAACGCAGACAACGTGTGGCCGTTTCAAGTGTTCCTTTGGCCACAATTTCTTTTACTTTGGATGAAACCTGAAAACGAGTGATTTCATCTAAAGGCAACTCTAAAAAATCTTCTGTGATGTAGTCCAGACGGTATTTAACAGTGCTGATATATTTTTCACTAGACCACTGTGGACTCATTAATTCAAACCATTCATCACACACTTGTTTTAAATGATGTGAGACCTTTGATTTACCTGAAACCTCGGCTTTAAAGTCCCGCGCAACTTTTCTTATTTCTTTACAGCCTACTTCGGGATATTCACCCAATTGTTTCCTGGTCTGCTTTCCTTCAATTC
>Ga0136556_1000169_pt1 | contig 47379 bp, 60 predicted proteins | sample AntRauTorckE6831_FD_104780 | JGI IMG/M metagenome (GOLD analysis project Ga0136556, IMG submission 104780) | Saline lake microbial communities from Rauer Islands, Antarctica - Metagenome Torckler E6 #831 | ecosystem: Environmental > Aquatic > Non-marine Saline and Alkaline > Saline | place... | reverse complement strand
TTTATTAAAGGCCCAGGTGGTAATTTCTGGCTGGACGTAGTCAGGTACCTCGACACGGTCGAGTTTGGTAACAAAGGTACCGAGTTCAGCGACGGAACCATTGACCAGGACTCGGCCTTCACGAATAAGCTCCTCGCCATCACGACGAGAACCGTACCCATTATGAGAGAGATACTTTTGTAGTGGAATCTTTTCCATATTATATATATCTATAAATTAGCATAAAGCTTCAGAATAATCTGTTATATAACAACATAATTTCTGTTATATAACACTAAGAAAGAAGTAGTTTTAGATATGTTGATGTAATAAAAAAACCGGCCATCATAAATTGATGACCGGCCAAGTGAGGCTATGAGCAACCTCACCTTAGGACGTGCAGTAAAACCCCAGATCAATGGCGGGAACCGGGTAACCTCTGCACGTGAAATTAATATAATGTTAACTAATCTAAATCAAAGTTAACATGAAATACATTATCTGTAAATACTTTGAGTCTGTCACCTCTAATCCTGTTTAAAATTTGTTACATAACATTCAAAATCACGCTTGATGGGCATGCTTGTCATAATACAAACATAGATCTATATATAAATCAGTGGGAATTCCAGATCCAGACATAGATAATCTGTCAGTGTTCGTGGAGCAACTAAATTTATGATTTAATACTTAAATGTTGGCGGAGAATCGATTTTAAAATATTTCTATGTTTAAAAGTATTAAGACAGCCTACAACCAAATTCCGATTCTGCCGCAGGTTGTGCTGGTGGTCACGAATATGATTCCACTTCTGGGTGTCTGGTTTCTGGGCTGGCACGCAGGAATAGTGCTTGCAATCTACTGGGGTGAAACCGCGGTGATTGGGTTTTATGCGATTTTTAAAATGATACGAGCAGAAGGCACTGATCCATCCATGGAGAATGCTGACATGGATTCAGATGTTAGAAAAATTTTCCTTGTGATTCTTTTCAATTTTCATTTTGGTTTGTTTATGCTGGTTCATCTTGTCCTTATCTTGTTTTTATTTTTCGTTAGTTTTGATTTTTCTACACCAAGCTTAATAGCAATAGGTCCAATTATTTCGCCTGCCGTATTGTTGGCGATGGCTGGATTCTTCTTAAGCCATGGGATTTCGTATAATACTAATTACCTTGCAGGTGGTGAGTACAAGACTGCTTTACCAAGGAGGATTATGTTTCAGCCGTATCGGCGTGTCATGGCGATGCATATTGTGATAATTATGGTTGGATTTCTTGTGTTTGCATATGGCGAGTATCAGGCAATTGGTGTGACGCTGCTGGTTATTTTTAAAATACTGCTTGATCTACGTGCGCATACAAAAGAACATGCCCTAAAACCAGAGCAGCAGCAATTGTAAATGAACGAAGAAGCCCTGTGTTATACTTCTCAGTAATGGAAACTATTGTTATGTCAGTCGGTGGGTCATTAATTGTGCCTGACCAGGTAGATACGGCATTTCTCAAGAAGCTAAAAACATTTATTGAGACGGCGATCGGAGACGGTCGTCGTTTTGTGATTATTGCTGGCGGTGGCAAGACAGCGCGTCGGTATCAGGAAGCTGCAGATGAGGTTCATACGCTTGACGCTGAAGACCTGGACTGGATTGGTATTCACGCTACACGGCTCAATGGCCATCTGCTACGTGCGGTGTTTAAGGAGCTGGCGTATCCGATAATGATCGAGAATCCGGATGAGGTACAGGATGTGCCAGAAGGGAATCCACTGATCATTGCTGCTGGGTATCGACCTGGCTGCTCTACCGACCTACGGGCGGTGCAGATGGCGGACCGAGTCGGGGCAAAAAAGGTGATCAACCTTTCCAATATTGATTATGTGTATACGGCCGATCCGAATATTGATAACGATGCAGAGCCAATTTTGAATACAAACTGGAGTGACTTTAGAAAACTACTTCCAAAAGATTGGGACCCTGGACTATCCTCACCGTTTGATCCAGTAGCAGCTAAGGAGGCCGAGGAGAAGAGCATGGAGGTTGCATGCATTAATGGCGACAACCTGGATGAGCTAGGGAAGTATCTTGATGGTGAGGAGTTTCGAGGTACATTAATACAATAGATTTTAAATTTTGTATTTTATACGTCTTTAAACCCTAATTAATAAAAGTATTGTTGGTATATAAAAAGTCTGAAGCTGTGCGCTTCAGACTTTGATGAATATTAATCTTTAATTGGAGGAAGTAGTAAGTTTTCGATTATGTATTTCCCTTTGAGGTCAACAGTTGTTTCTTCGGCAAGTATTTTCATGTAGTCACCTCCTTCATACATGTATCTGTCCTCAGTAAGCATTAGTTGTAGTGCTGTCATCTGTTGCGAGAGAAGTGGGTTGACACCTTTATGGTCAAGGCGCTTCCTCAGACTCGAGAGCCATTTTTCGTAAAATTTTCTACTGCCACGATATTGTCTCATTAGTTGCAGTAGTTCCTTAATGAAGGATTCACCTTTTTTTGTTTTACTTTCAACTTTGTGATTACAGTTAAACGCAAGATACCGAGCTAAGTCATTACAGTCTGTTCCAAAAACATCGCTACCGTACTCTGCATTTTTTCCGTAGAAAGAGAGTTTGTCCGTTGTGGTGAATTGCAACTGACCACCAGAAAAAGCTATAGGCACTTGATCAGTTACAGACAACCTTTTGTTGTCAATAATCCCTGATTCCTTAGTCCACTTATTCAACCGGCAGTATGTGTTAGCAATGTGCTTGTGACGATTCAAATTAAGGCTAATTACATCAATCGTAATGCGTTGGCCGTAATCGAAGCTCTGTAGAGCGATGATGTAATTCTGATAATCTGTGATTCTGTCTGGATTTTCAATAAAGATTCGCACGAAGACGAATGGATTACTATCAGAGCTATTATTTCTTGCAGCATCCGTCAGAATGCAACATTGCCTGATACCATTATAGTCTTTGTATGCTTTTCTGAATTCATTCGCTAGCTCAAAGTCGGTACTATCTTCTTTAATAGGTATAGGTAGAATTTTCACACTTCCTCCTCTTTTAGTTATAAAAAAAACGTATTTACATATATAGTACAAATATTTTATTCTTTAGTCAATTATTTTTTATATTTATGAAGAATGGTGATTGTGCTATATTTAGATAAATTTGAACTTTTTAAAAGGAGTAATATGAGCAAACGAAGACATGCGAGTAGTAAGTACGAAGAAAGAATCAAAATGATGAAGAGCTTGAAGGAGGAAGATTTCTTAAATAAAGCCTCTAGAATACTCGATGAAAGTTACGTAGATCCTGACATTACCCCGGATAATCATGAGCAGCTTTTTAAGGTGTTTCTGGAGAAAGTGCAGGAGGTAATGCCGAACCCGACAAGTTGTGAGCGTGACGAGATAAATCAAATCCACAATATACGCCGTGGGCTCAACGGTGTATAGGAAAATAAACCCAGTCTAAAATACTAGACTGGGTTTTTTAATGATTCATTCTGAATACGGTATAGTAGAGGCACAAAATAATTTATTCGATCAATATATTACTCATGGCAGTATCATCAGGCATTCATCACATCACGGCCATCACTGGAAAGCCTCAGGATAATCTGGACTTTTATGAAGGGTTTCTGGGTCAGAAGCTGGTAAAGCAGACGATTAACTTTGATGATCCATCGGCGTATCATTTTTACTTTGCTGATGCGACCGGGTCTCCGGGGACAGTACTAACATTTTTTTACTGGGAGAATGTACCGGCTGGTACTTCGGGGTCCGGCGAGGTCAGCTCCATCGCGTATGAAATACCGGAAGGGTCGGTAGATTTTTGGAAGGAGCGCGCGTATGAGTTTAATGTCTCCTTTATTGAGAAGACAAATCATCTGGATGAGCCAATCCTTTCGCTGACTGATCCGGATGGGCTGACTATCGAGCTGGTGCCCGTCGAGGAGACGGCACCGGTCACCGTCTGGAAGGAGGGCGACGTACTGCCCCAGCATGCGCTGCGCGGATTTCGTGGGGTGATGCTGTCAGTAATTAATCCACAGAGCATGCTGCCAGTTTTGAACGAGTCACTTGGGTACGAAATCACAGAGCAGGATGATACCTTTGTGCGGTTCTCTGCGATGGGCGAGCGAGGGACCTTGGTTGATATCAAGGAGGTTCCGAATGCACGATCGGCTCGACAGGGTGTTGGGTCAGTGCATCACGTGGCCTTTCGGGCAGTTGACGCCGCTGCTCAGCAGGAGATTCGCAATCAGCTGATCGAGGCAGGGCTGGAGCCAACCCCGGTGATTGACCGTCATTACTTTCAGTCGGTTTATGCAATGACTCCGGGTGGTGTACTATTCGAAGTTGCGACGGATGGTCCTGGATTTACCTTTGATGAGGAGATGGATGAGTTTGGTGAGACGCTACAGGTGCCGGGTGAGTTTCTCCATCGAAAGGAGGAGATAGAGCAGATGCTACCGTCAATAACGCTACCACGAAACCGTTCGTAATTTTAAGATATATGAATACACACTCACTACACACAGACACACCACCGCATGACAACCTTTTGGTTCAGATGCAGACAACCGGTGACCCGACGCAGGCGGTGATTCTGTGTCATGGTCGTTTTGCCAGTGGAGCCGACATGATGAACCTGGTCGGACAGCTGGATGTTCCAGAGAATACGCTGGTGCTGGCACCGACGGCCAGCGAAAATCAGTGGTACCCGAATCGCTTTATCGTGGAGCGTGATGATAATCAGCCGCAGTTGGATTCTGCTTTGGAGGTGATTGGTGAGTTGATTCGCTTCTGTCGAAAGGAGTACGAGATTACAAGTGACCAGATTACATTGGTGGGTTTTTCACAAGGGGCATGTTTGGTGACTGACTTCATTTCGCGAAATCCACAGCCTTTCAAGGCTGTTGGAATACTCTCCGGCGGCCTGATTGGTGCCGACTGGGAAATAGCCGACACTGACTTCACTGGATCGCTAGAGGATACACCGGTGTATCTTGGTTGTGACGAGGCAGATCCGCACATTCCGTACGACCGAGTTGAGGTGACCAATAAGGTACTGACGAGTCTTGAAGCAGATGTGGAGTCGTGTCGCTATCAGGATCTTGGTCATTCCGTGCATCCGGATGCAATTGCGTTTCTTAACAAGGCAGTAAGCAAGGAGATAGGGTAGTAGGTGCTCACACCATCAACAGGAAGTGCTATCAAGCCATAATGTTATACTGAGAATATGACTGGCCAATTTATAACAGCAGTAAGTTTATTTTTGCTTGGGATCGGCGGCCGAATCCTTAACAACTATTACGATCAGATGATAAGTGAAAATATCATTCTGACACTTTTTGTATTAACTGGTTTTTTTCTTCTCAGAATGGTGGTTTCAATATTCTCACGTGAGTACGTGGGTAACTCGAAGATTCGCTACACTGTTCGGAAGTCATTTTCTATCGGGCTAATGGCAGTGTTGTTTATTGTCTTGCTACAAATTTGGGTGAAGGATCCACAGTCACTTTTGGTAGCGTACGGGCTTATCGCTGCCGGTGTTGCTGTGTCGCTGCAGGATATATTTAAAAACTTTGCTGGTGGCATCGCGATTCTGACGACAGGGATGTACCGTGTTGGTAATCGTATAGCTATCGCAGATCAGGAAGGTGATGTTATTGATATTGGTCTTTTCTACACATCATTGCTTGAGGTTGGAAATTGGGTTGACGGCGACCAGTCGACCGGGCGAATTATATCGGTTCCGAATGGTCTTATACTGAGCGGTTCAGTGCATAACTATTCTCGTGATCATAATTTTCTTTGGGATGAAATTGCATTACCTATTACGTATGCGAGTGACCTTGATACGGCAGTTGCAATACTGTCTGAGGTTGCTAGTAGTCACACGGCTGAGTTTACCGAGGCTGCCAGGCAGAGTATTAGTCATATGGAGCGACGCTATTATGTATCAGAACGCACAATGAAGCCAAGTGTGTATGTTCAAGCCACAGATAACTGGGTGATGCTGACTGTGCGGTATGTGGTTCGGGTTCGTGAACGGCGTCAGTTTATGAGTGAGATAACCCAGGATATTCTTGCTCGGCTTCGATCCTCAGACAATGTAACAGTGGCGTCAGAGACTGTTGATATTGTTGGTTTTCCTAAAAATAAGTAATATTATTTATCCATGAAACGAATTATAGAAATAATTTTAGCCGTATTATTTGTTGGTGGCGGAACATACTTTGCATACAGTCTCCTGTCTGATATTTCAGTATTCTGGAATGAGCAAACCATTTGGAGTATTATTCTCGCTGCTGGATGGGTTGTGGTGGCACTTGGATACGTTCATCAGGGCTGGTTGGTGCGTCGTGATCGAAACTCGGACCATGTATCCATGTTGCTTCCGGCTGTAGTTTTTTTGGTGCAGTGTGTCTTGTTTGTGAAAGGAGTTCATTATGATGACTGGTCACTAATTGCTGGGGCGATCATGGTGAATTCGGGTGTGACCTTTAACCTTTATCAGATTTATACCAACAGAAGGCGGTAATGTATGGAAAATTTTCTCACTTTCAAGAGAGCGCTGAAGAATTAAATCTAAAAGAGCGTATTGATTTGGCAAATGAATTACTTGATTCCGAAGTGGTTTTTATTTTCCGGGATTTGATGCTGGGGTTGAGGAGTACTTAAGGAAGGAGGAAGATCAGATACCAGACTATCACTGTATCCAGAATTCCTTACAGTAAGTAGAGTAAGGAAGCAATGTAAGACAGTCCTGGATAAGGAGGTGAATCTAAGACTTGTCATGAAAAGCATGCGTAATATTACGCAGATAGATGAGCTAGGCTCTCTTTATAAACGAATTGATATTGAGCTTGTTAATTCGGAAAAACGACTAGAGACACTCCTGTCATTTACACGTTGGCTGCATGGTGAGTGCAAGAATGTAGCACAGTATGGATTTGAGAAATCTCAAGAAGTTTTGGCTGGTTTAATATTTACATATCGAAGTAAATATCTAGCCCCAAACGGATTCCTGTTGATTCATTGCTGCAATGTGGAAGGGGTACAAAAGCAGTGTCTCTATCAATACTGCATGCAGGAATCTGAGTACGAACAGGCGATTGTTGTTAGTGATAAAATTCCACTAACACGATATGATTCATGTTCTTATAATCCTAAGAGTAAACTTCACCTTGATGATGATGCTGGTGTCATTATCAGTCTTCGGTCTACGACAATAGCTCCACTTGGTAAAACTGTATTACCGCTGGTTCGAAATTATCTTTATGATCGACTAAATAATCCAAACGGATTGGTGAGGAGAGCTTAAGAATAACTAAAAACTAAAAATAAACCCATCGCTTAACAGCGATGGGTTTTTCATTTTTCTTACAGCATGACTGACTCAAGAATAGTGGGGTATGTGGAAATTATTGAAAGGATGGCACGTTCCGTAGAGGTGAGGTAAGGAGTGTGGTTTAAGAATATTTTTGGCACTTTATAGTTCAGCTTATCCCGGCTCTTTTTATCTGGAAATAATAAATAGTCTGTGTATTTGTTTGAATGTATGATGGTGTTACAATAAGTTTAGATTTTATGAAAAAATTTGTATCTCAACAATCTACATCTCGAGGATTTACCTTGATTGAGCTTCTGGTTGTTATTGCCATTATCGGGGTTATCAGCAGTAGTGTTTTGGCGGCTGTGGGGACTGCGCGAGAAAGTGCTCGAGATGCTCGACGCATTGCTGATGCAAGGCAGATAATGACGGCACTTGAACTATACTACTCTGACAATAATCAGTTTCCTCGAGGAAATGGAGTTGAGGAGAGTGGAGATTCAGATTTTCTCGATGATTTAATTGATGGTGGATATATTTCAAGTCTGCCTGATGATCCGTTTGAAAATAACTCATTCTTTTATGAGTATAGTTCATATAAGAATTCACCGTCCGGTCCGTGCTGCCAGACCGCCTATATCGGATTCTATACAGAAAGAAGATTTGAGTCCGGTGATTGTCCCTACGGTGGTCGCAAGGTAGGTAATCGCCATTGTCATGTTTTTTATCCTGAACCACTAAACTGTTCACAACCATATAATCAAGGATATCCATCTGACTGCGTTGCATTACGAGATTAATAATATTATGTGCGTGTGAAAATACTACTACCAACTGTACTTCTCTTACTTACTGCATTTTATGCCTCTGCAGATCAGATACCTGAGGATGAGCTTCCTGGGGGATCATCAGCCACTGGCTGGATGGTGGTCGGGACTATTTTTTTAGTAATACTGGCACTCGCTGGTGGGTACTACTATCATCATCACTCTGATTCCGAGTCACAGAATGGTAGCTTGCCACCGTTGTAATACATCTGCGTACCGCTCGTCATAATTGCATACTAAATATAATATGAAAAATATAATACTTACAACTGCTTCAATACTACTGGCGGGGATCATTCTCTGGATTTTTATTGGAGGGCATCCAGATGAAGACAATACTGCCGCTGACATCAGGCGTGTATCTGGTGAGATTGTGGAGATCAATACATCACAGATTGCTTTTGATGGTCCGGTACTAGTTTCTATTGAGGGTGACAACGGTAGTATGCAGCTGGTTTCAATCCCGTCATTTGGCTTTAATCTCTGTCCAGCAAGTGATGATATCGTAGATCCATTCGAATTAATTGTCGGTGATCTAGTGGAAGTTTCTGGGCAAATTAATGCAGCTGGAGAGATTGCTCTCTGTAGCACAGCCGATGACTATCTGAGAAGGAGTCAGGAGTAATTAGTTCTTTCGTAGCTTGGTGAATGGATTTGTGTCTCGATTTTGGTATGCATGAATACTGACCTGGATTACTAAAAAGATACTAACGATTGTGGCGGTGATCCATACAAGTGGCGTTATGCCGTACTGAGCTACCGCTACTGCGGCAATACCCCAGACACTGGCAAGTACTAAAAGGCGGACATTTCGTTTCTGTAGCAGTAGTGACAATGCTCCGCCTAAAAATATAAGAACTATGGCTGCCGCACTGGCTGAAATTGTAATACCAAGTGCGGTTAGAAGTGTAGCGGCATTAACAACCGTAGCAACGAGTACCCAGCCGGTGTAGAGCATAAGTGGCCACCAGACGAGGCTGATTGTGCTGAGCCCTGCATCATACACGGCAATTCGTAGACGCCAGAGCAGCAGCATGAGCGAGAAGAGCAATATTGATATTATAGCAACAGATAATCCGATATAACCGCTTATGAATACGTATGTCCAGAGCCCATTCATTGTATTGGCAAGAATAAACCAGCCAGACAGGCGCCAGGGCAGCGTATTGCGCTTGTCCAGTGAGAAGAGATCTCTGGCCTGATACAAGGCAAAGATAAATATTCCAACATAGATGAGACTCCAGATCGAGAAGGCATACGTAGCTGGGTTAAGTAGTGTTCCGTACTGTTCAGAAATCATCCTGATATCTGGCAGGCTGCCGGTGGTGGATACATATGCATTGGCCGCAATGGCAAAGATGACTGATAGTAGATTGGAGATCTGTAAAAATTTTTTCATATTACATGTAGTATACCGCAGTATTTCTTTGATTTATTTGCTACGATAGAGACATGAAGAAGCTAAGCATGAAAGGTCGCATCGGAATATTTCTATTTGGAATTGGTGCAGGGATTATTGGGATGGATATATATAGAGGTACATACGATGTATCGCAAGGGGTTCTGGCAACGTTGCTTATACTGATTGGTATAGGATTGTATTTTTATGAGCAACAATCAGAATAGTCCCTAGGGCTGTAAAACAGCTTCGGTCTCACCGTTAACAGATATTTCCACATTGTCTATGGTTGAGAACTGCTGCAATGTTTCTTGAATTTGTGCAGTGATTGCCTGAACCCGACAGGAACCGCCAATGTCATTTAACTCAGAAGAAAAATCAGCATAAGCAATTCTGCTTTCAATGCGAAGACTGTTGAGGCTTACACCATTAGGAATATTGCTACTGAATCCATCATCAACCTCCTGGTCGGTTGGGCCCTCAAGCAAGGCGGCAATGGCGGCTTGGCCAACTCCTTGTGTTTGTGGAATTTCACGTTCAAAGCTCTGAACAATAGAGCAGTCACCGGCGACCGCGGCCGCGTCATCGCTCCAGAATACCTGTACAGTCATGCTAGCAGCAGCTTCATCATCCTCGAAAGTTACCGGTATCTCGACTGAGTCATCATTTTCCGCTAGTCCGGATGGGTTGGAGCGATGGAAAATAACGCGACCATCAGCGGTCTCGGCTGCGCTTGCATCAAACTCAATCTCGCCGGTAAAGGGTACGAAATTATCTGTCATCCAGTTTCCGTTGGCGGTGGCCGGGGCCATGCCGAGACTGTTTCCGGCATTGTCTACAACCTCGACCGGGAAATCAGCTCCGAAGTACCAAGTACCACGAGCTTCACCAGAAATAGTTACAGGGCTAGAAATTTCATCACCGTCGGTTGGGGTGTCGACAGAGATAAGTTCATTTTGGGTTGATGTGGCTGGTGTCTGATCATCAGGAGAGTCACCTTCATTAAGACCGAGGAATAAGAAGGCGATTAATCCTATAATTGCTACCACAAAAAGAAGTACACCAATGCTTGATCCTACATTTTTACTATATTTTGTATTCATAATCCGTGTAATATGTTAGGTATTAATACATGTATATTTTAACAGTTTCTTCGTGGATATGTCCACCATGTCTTAAGAACGATGTAAGATATAAATATTTTGATTACAAAAAGGTAATCATGCTATTATAAAGCTATATTATCCGCTTATACATCACTCTATGACACCAGCATTTGAACAATTCAATAACATATCAGCGGAAGGTAATACTAATGAGAAGGGAGAAGATGATAAACAGGAGCGCATCTCATCCGAGGAGGCTGTTAAGACTGCAGAGCAGAAGGTGCTTGCTGACCTGAATGGATTTAGTGAGCGGCTTGAGGAGGGCTGGACGGTGCGGCTAAAGGGGCGAGAGTGGAGTGCGGATGAACTTCCAGAGGAGTATGTTGACGTGGCACTGATGCAGAAGAAGCTTCAGATACTGCAGGATCAGTTGGAGGAATCGTTAATGAAGAATAAAGAGACAGATCCGGGAACAGATGATGAAGCTGTCTCTTATTTTGAGGCTCAGATGTGGGGTAGAATTACAGATATCCAGCAGCTTGAGGCTGATTTAGCAGCTAAAAATATCGGAATTCAGTTGCAGCATCCTGATCTAGCACGCGCACATAAGAACATGAAAATAACTGCTTAGTATATGGATATTTCTACGCATGTTGAACATATAAAGAAGCTTCGTTCGGGAAAGGGGCTTTTTCTGGCCTCATCACAAGGAGTAGAGACCGGCTATGACAAGGCTTGGTTGCGAGACAATTTCTATATCTCTCTTGGATTGGAGGCGGCCGGTGAATGGGGGTTGGTAGAGGATATGTGGCGAGCAATTCTAGGTATTTTTAATAAACATCGCGACAAGATTGACTGGGCATCAGAACACCAGCCACATGAAAGTTGGCAGTATATACATGCTCGCTACCATCCAGAGACCTTCGAAGAGTTCTGGGAGGAGTGGGGAAACAAGCAGAATGATGCAGTGGGGGCAATTCTTTTCAAGCTCGGCGACCTTGAAATTTCTGGTCATGGCGTAATTCGTCCCGAGGATCAGGAGACGGTTCAGCGACTGGTTGATTACTTGGCATCTGTCGAGTACTGGCATGATCCTGATAATGGAGTTTGGGAGGAGTACGAGGAGGTGCATGCTTCATCTGTTGGTGCTTGTTTAGCTGGGCTACGTAAGGTTAAAGAACTTGATTTTATATCGGTTCCGGATGACTTACTGGCGCAAGGAGAGACGGCACTTGCTGAGCTTTTACCTCGTGAGTCAGATAGCAAGTTCTGTGACATGGCACAGCTATCACTGTTCTATCCGTACAATCTTATTGAAGGCCAGGTAGGCGACACGATTCTTGAGCGTCTTGAGTATCACCTGGCTCGACGACGAGGTGTGGTCAGGTATAAGAATGATCATTACTATAATCGAAATGAAGATGGTTTCTCTGAAGAGGCAGAGTGGTGCTTCGGCTTTCCGTGGTTGGCAATTATTCATCACCAGCGCGGTGATAACGAAGCAGCACAGTACTGGCTTGATCAGGCTGAGGAGACAGTCACTGAAGCTGGGGTTCCGGAGCTTTACTACTCAAACACAGATGAACCAAATGAAAATAATCCGCTTGGTTGGTCTGAGAGTATGTTGGTAGTTGCTAAGAGCCTAATCAAATAACCTACATTATATTATGAAACTTTCTCAAGAGGTTACAGATGCAATCACATCGGCTGACAGTAAGGTCTTGGCGACAAATGGTCCGCATGGAATAAACGTGGTGCCGGTTTCAACAGTATTTATACGTGACGATCAGGTCTGGCTTGTTAACTACTTTTTTGAAAAAACTGCAGAGAATATCCAGAAGGATGCTCGAGTTGCCTTTACCTGCTGGACAGGTTTTGAAAGTGCATATCAGCTAAAAGGTGAGGTCGAGTATGTTACAGATGGAGAGGATTTTGAGGAGATAAAGGAGTGGGCGGCGGATGAGCATCCGGACCGTTCAGTTAGCGCTCTTGTGAAGATAACGCCGGAGGAGGTGTTTGATGTACTGCCGAGGTCTGATAACTAGAAGAGAATGATATTTTGATTATGGGGATCGGTTTGCTAGAATGCAAAAGAATTATTGAAGTTAATTAATACGAAATACTGATATGAAGAAACACAAAACAAAAATAATCTGGGGAGCTGTAATTGTTGCTTTGCTTGGGTTGATGTACTGGGGTGGTGGAGCAAGCTCTGCGGCGACCTGGGAGGAAACTGACGTCTCCTGTATCCCTGGGGGGCACCAGAATCTTGCCTATCATATTCATGCCGACCTTTTGGTCTCTGTTGATGGGGAGGGGCAGACGATACCGACAAATACTGGAATTTCAAGTAGCTGTATGGCTGAGGTGCATACGCATAATCAAACCGGGTATATTCACGCAGAGTCAGTGGATAGAGATTCGATACAAACACTAGGAGATTTTTTTGCAGTCTGGGGAGAGCAGACTGAACGCGAAGGGTATGAGGCAGTTGTAATGGTAAATGGAGAAGAGTCTAGTTTTGAATATCAGTTTCGAGACGGGGATGATATTCAGGTAAGCTTTAACTCAGAAGGAGATAAACTGATAATACTGCCACGACATCCGAAGACAGTTTATCAACAACATCAGCGTCTGAGGCAGATGTCGATGCGACCAGTTCATCAGCATCTTCAAACGACGCCTAAGCCAGTAGATTAATAAGTACTCGAAGGCCTCCATGTGGGGGGCTTTTTTAATACTTTAATGAGGCAGTATTGCTTGACAAAACTATTTAAAGTACTAATATAATCAATGTTCTTTACACAAAACACAAATCAAAAACCTAGAACCATGATTGAAATGTATAAATATCTCATTGATAACGGTAGAATTCTTGATGTCATTCTTTCTACTTTATTTGTCGCTCTTACTGTCGTTACTATCTTCTTTCCCTCTCTTGTTACAGCACAAACCAGTATCAGTACTGATACTATTGAGAACGAAAAGCCCTCTAAGGTTATAAGTGTTTATTTTGAAGGTCAAAATGACGAGTTTCTCTATGTTGTTACTGTAAATGGTGTAAGCTATTTACGAGATATTGATAATGATGGTTATGCGGACGAAAAAGGAACGGGTTTCATCGACCCGAACACTGATCAGTTCGTTTCAATGTGGAGTATGGATTTAACAGGTGAAAAGATGCATCTTCGAAAACATGATATGAGGAAGGTTCATGATTCACTTAAGTCGATGATAAAAAAATAATAACTCAAATATATAACATAACCGCCAGTCCGTTACTAGGACTGGCTTTTTTATTACACTACTGGAAACCCCTACTTGAAATCATGCTATTATTAGAGCAGGTTTACTTACTAAATTACCTATTACATGAAGAAAAAACTGACCATAATTACAATCCTATTTCTAACCCTCTTATTTTCAGGGACAATGGTTGCTGAGGCGCAGACTCAGATGCGCATCAATGCAGATCAGCGTACAGAGGTGCAGGCTGAAATGAAGAACATTCGTTGCGTGGACGGCGTTTGCACGGAAGTTAATGCAAATGATCGTTGTGATAACGGTGTTTGCCCAGAAGAGATAGAGCAGGTGCAATTTGATAATGCGGCTACAAGCACTGGCGCTCCTGAAGCCTTGGACCCGGATTCTGATGGTGATGGTATAGATGACGGCGAGGAAGGAGGTTCAGATAGAGCAAATTACAATAATACACGTTCCAGTAGGTCTGGTGTAATTGATCCAGGTAATGGTGATGTTGATGGTGATGGGTATGGTGATGTCCGTGAAGGTATTGATGATGATTGTAATGATGATACAACCTGTCGCAACAGAGAGGTACAGGCACGTTGTGGTGGTGATGGTGTCTGCATTGAAGCGGTTCAGCAGGCAAACTACAACAACTCTCGTTCGAATCGAGCGACGGTGGTTGGGTCTGAAGATCTTGCCGATGACAGTCCTGAAACAAAAGCCCTTAAGAAAGGTGATCGACTGTCTACTGCTGTTGATTCAGATGAGAACATATGTGACGGCGTAACCTGTCCAGATGGTAGCTGTGCAGAGGTTGTTACAGCTTGTATACCTGGAAATGATTTACCAGCTTCTTCAAATGCGTTGCATGTGTGGGGACAGAAGCATGGTAGCGGTACATCAAGCACGCAAACGTGGGGTCGTGGTATGGCAGTTTCAGCCGCTGCTCGAGGAGATGGTGATATTGAAGGTTCCACTAGTGCTCGAGTTTTGAGCACTCTGAATCTCGATGGTCGTGAAGTTAGAGGATGGAGTCCTGAGTCAAAGGAATCCTTGCGAAACTTCCGTCGTAATATAGCGGCAACTGGAACACCAGATTTTGCCGCCAGTAGCATTGCTGAAATTGCGCTTGATAACGAAGCTATCGAGAAGATCTCAATTTCTGATGAGAATACCAATGTGCGGTATCGAGCTAATCTTCGTTTACTTGGGATAATTCCTATGCAGCGAGAGGTAGAGGCACGTGCTGGATCGGATGGCGAGGTTAAGATTGATTATCCGTGGTACAGATTCCTGAGCTCAACACCTGACAGTGAGATGATTCGCGGCATCTTTAGTTCCATTAGGGACTATAATAAAGGAGATGGTGCTGGAAGTTCAAGCCTTTAAAGAGGTTCAATTGTAAAGTAATAAAACCTGCTCCGTGGAGTAGGTTTTTCTGTAGAGAAAGTAAATTTATCAAAATACAATGAAATATGAACTAGAATATGAGAATACTGTAGTCACGATAAAGCGACGTGATAGTCATCGGGCAAAACGATTACGTCTGACTGCCGCAGGTGGAGAAATAACAATTACTGTACCGACCCGAACTAAAGAAAGAAGTATTCAGTATTTTTTAGAATCAAAGTCTGACTGGATACAAGATAAATGGGAGCAGATACAGAGCACAAAAAAGTCTTATCCGGATATTGCGATCAATACAAAAGATCATTATGATGAACACAAAGAAATAGCTCTTCAGCAAGCAATGCAGAAGGTTGATTACTGGAACACGGATCTTCAGCTGCCATTTAATCAGGTTAGAGTGCGAAAGATGAAGACACGTTGGGGGAGCTGTACAGGTAAAAAGAATCTGCATTTTAACTACAAAATCCTATTTCTACCCGAAGATCTACAGGATTATTTGGTGGTGCATGAGTTGTGTCATCTGATACACCCAAATCATTCAGCGGATTTTTGGTCTGCTGTTGAGGATGTTATTCCTGCGTACGAGTCACACCACAAGGCGCTACGTGAGATTGGGTAATATTCATGCAATAATGGGAGTAATGTCTCCAATTTCAATAAAAGATAAAAAAGAGACTGACTCAGGCTGGAATTTTGTTGTTGAAACACCAGCCGGAACAACTCATGCTGTCACGTTGAGTCGTGATTACTATGAGGAATTAACTGGTGGTTCCACGACACCTGAGAAGCTTGTCTGGGCAAGTCTCAGTTTTTTAATTCGACATGAATCATCAGAGAAAATCATGCAGGAATTTGATATATCTGACATCCCAAATTATTTTCCAACGTACAAAGATCGGATATCTGATACACTCAGTACGCTTGATGAATAAATATACTCATATGAATTCCCAACAAAAAAATCTTGTAAGTATCATTGCGGCCTTGGTCATTGCTGCGGTTTTGGTTCTTGGCAGTGGTTTAGATATATTCGGGTGGATGTATGATGATCCTGTTCTGGATGAAGATGCGTCAGTCAAAATATCAACCACCACAGTGTATCGGGTAATTGACGGAGACACGATTAATGTCGGATCGGCAACTAGTTCAGAATATGTTCGATTGATTGGAGTAGATACACCAGAAATTGATTGGGAGACTTCTGATTCGCCGCAAGCAGAATGCTACGGATGGGAAGCACGTGAATTTCTTGTTGATGAGCTGGAGGGAGAAACAGTGCGATTGGTGGGTGACCAGCTGCAGCCGACGTATGACAAATATGATCGTAGGTTGGCATACGTGTATCTCGGGGATGAGTTGATAAACCAAACATTAATTAAAGAAGGATACGCACAGGAGCTAACAGTCGGGACTGGGTATAAATTTCAAGATGATTTTAGGTCTGAAGAAAAGATTGCTCGTCGGAATGATGTTGGTTACTGGTCAGCGTGTACTGAGGAGTAGTTGAGCAGCTTATGAAAATTGGATATCCATGTATAAATAACGGGTTTGAATGTCGGCCATCACGAACATTTCGGCTTGATAATTATTCTGAAGATATACTTCGAGATAAAGTATCTGGTAATCTTGACTGTCTGGAGAAGATACTAGATTGGAATTCAGATAAGGGGTTACTATTTTTTCGTATCACATCTGACCTGATTCCGTTTGGATCTCATCCTGTTCATGAACTGAACTTTGCAGATGAGTACGCTGAAACATTTCAGCATTTGGGGGAGATTATCAACACTCACAGTATGCGGATATCTATGCACCCTGGTCAGTATACGGTTCTAAATTCAAAAGATGAGGATGTTGCTGAGAGAGCAATTGCTGAACTGCAGTATCACGCTGACATTCTTGATGCGCTTGGTCTTGATGTAAAGCATAAGATACAGATTCATGTCGGTGGTGTGTACGGCGATAAGTCGGCATCTATGCAGCGTTTTATTCAGCGATACACGAAACTACCTCCGGCGATTACTCGTCGTCTGGTGATAGAAAATGATGACGTGTCGTACTCTGTTGCTGATTGTCTTGAAATTCATGATGAGATAGGGGTACCAATCATTTTCGATAACCTTCATCATGCCTGTCTACACAATGAAGAAAAAGAGGCTGAGGTATTACAGCAGGTCTCTGGTACATGGGGTACTGATGATGGCATTCCAATGATTGACTACAGTGATCAGGAGCCAGGAGAGCGGGTCGGGAAGCATCGTGAACATATAGAGACCAATCATTTTCATGATTTTCTGCAAACCCTTGAATCTGTTAATTGTGATGCAGATATTATGCTAGAGATAAAGGATAAAGAAAAAAGTGCTTTACCGGCGCTGGCTGTATGGAAAGAGCTCCAGTCATAACAATCACACTATATAGTTGTCTGTTGTGGTGTTAAGACCGTTTTTTGTGCTATACTACGCCACGCATCCGTACAAGGGCCCCTGGATAGCAAGGGCTCTTTTGCTTTTAAATATATGCTTATGGAAATTAGAAATATTGCAATTATTGCCCATGTTGATCATGGAAAGACCACATTAACTGACGCCATAATGCGCCAGACTGGTATGGTGACTGATGACACTAGCATGGACTCCGATACTCTTGAACAGGAGCGAGGTATTACTATTTATTCTAAGAATACGTCGGTTCGTTGGAATGACACAAAGATAAATATTGTGGACACACCAGGGCACGCCGACTTCGGTTCTGAGGTTGAGCGCGTACTTCGATCAATTGATTCAGTGCTACTTATTGTGGATGCGCAGGAAGGCCCGATGCCGCAGACGCGATTTGTTCTAAAAAAATCCCTCGATCTCGGTCTGAAGCCGATAGTGGTTATCAATAAAATTGATAAACCAGCGGCTGATCCACAGCGTGTTCAGGACGAAGTCTTGGAACTTTTCTTTGATCTTGTGTCCGAAACTGACGGTGATGAATCTCAGTTGGAGTTTACGACATTGTATGCAATTGGTATAGAAGGAGCTGCAATGTATGAACCTGACGATGATCCAGTTGATATGTCGCCACTGTTGGATACAATTCTAGATCATGTTCCGCCAGCAGCAGGAGATGATATCTCTACAGAATCAGAAGATCTTCAGGCACAGCCGTTTAACCTTGCTTATGATAATTTTCTTGGCCGTCTTGCCATTGCTCGTATTTACGAAGGATCAATTTCAGCGGGGATGAATGTGTTTATAAAAAAGCCGGATGGTAGTACACAGCAAGGAAAGGTGACCAAGTTGTTCGCCTTTGAAGGGATTCAACGAACAGAGGTGTCTGAAGCCACCGCTGGTGACATTGTGATGATAGCTGGTCTGGAAGATATTTATATTGGTGATACCGTAGCAGGCACCGAATCAGTCGCGGCATTGCCGGCTATTCATATCGATGAACCAACAATTGCACTTGAGTTTTTGGTAAATGATTCACCGTTTGCTGGGCAGGAGGGTGACTACGTAACTGGGCGTCAGATTCGTGAACGGCTTGAGAAGGAGATTGAGGTGAATGTTGGACTTGATGTTGATTTTCTGGAAGGGAAAATGCTGGTTCGAGGCCGTGGTGAGCTTCATATTGCGATCCTGCTAGAGAACATGCGACGTGAAGGGTACGAGCTGCAGATATCTCAGCCACAGGCTATTACTAAGGAGGTGGATGGACAGAAGATGGAGCCGTTTGAAGAGGTGAATGTTGATGCTCCGTCAGAAGCCCAGGGAACTATAATTGAGAAGTTGGCTTCGCGTCAGATTATCATGAAGGATCTTAAACAGGTTGGGGAGCGCGTGCAGATGATCTTCGAAGGGCCGACCAGGGGACTGCTTGGATACCGAAGTCAGTTTGTTGTAGATACCAAAGGGGCCGGCATACTCTCAAGTCGCATGATTGGCTTTAAGCCGTATGCTGGTGAAGTGGCACGACGGTCAGTTGGGTCAATGGCATCAATGGCATCAGGAAAAGCACTTGCATTTGCGCTGAATAATCTTCAGCAGCGTGGTGAGTTGTATATTGGTCCTAACACAAAGGTGTATGAAGGTATGGTTATCGGCAATGTTGCTAAGGGTGATGAGATGGCAGTAAATCCAACTAAAGGTAAAAATCTTACCAACATGCGCGCCAGTGGATCGGATGATAACGTTGATCTGGCACCACCAACGCGAGTAACTATTGAGCGTGGAATTGAAATTATGTCTAGTGATGAGTACCTTGAAATTACTCCAAAGAGTACTCGTTTACGTAAAAAGATCCTTGATGAAGGGCGTCGAATTAAGGCGGATAAGTAGCTTTGGACGTAGCGAGTGAGTGCATGCATGTTTATAATTGCTAATAAACAGTTAAATAAGTCACTGATCATCGTGCTTTTAATACTTGTGACTTCTTTGGCATGGCTGTATTTTCTTACTTATTTTCAGAACAATAAGGATGAGATATTTATTGCGCTGGATGATATTACGTACGAGCTGGCAATACCGTATCGAATGATGCAGATGAATCTGCTTGAGCCTGTCGATGAGTTGCCTGTCCCTGTATACAATATTCAACTGCGGCAGATTGCGGACACGTGGGGAGCAGCTCGGGATGAAGGGAGGACTCATGAAGGAACGGATATATTCGCCCTTCATGGAACTCCGGTTTTTTCTGCAACAGATGGATATGTCTCCCGTGTAAATATCGGTAGTAGGGGCGGAAGAAATGTGATGATTACTGGCCCGGGTGGGTTACGGTATTACTACGCACATTTTGAGCGTATTGCTGACGGTATAAAACGCGGAGTACCAGTGACCACAGACTCAGTACTTGGTTTTGTAGGTAATTCTGGTAATGCAACAGGCACACCTCCACATCTTCACTTTGGTATTTACCCCCAGCGGTGGGAGGCGGTAAATCCGTATGAATTTTTAGTAGGCCGTGACTGGTAGTTGAATATTCTGGACAGAAGTCTTGATGCGTGTGTGTAATTATTCTGGTCTGGAAGTTTGGACACTGCGTGTTAAAATAGTTATATCATGAAAAACGCACAAACAATCATCACAATAATAGTTCTTATCTTACTTGGAGTCGGTGCTTACTTCTTCTTTAGTGACTCATCTACAGTGGTTAATTCTGATAATTCTGATCAGGAGATGGCTACGGACACGCCAGCCACAAGTACCGATGATGCATCTACGAGCACAGATGAAATGGGCGATGAAACAGGTTCTGAGACTTCTACTGCTAATCAGATAGTTATCGGAAGCTCTGTTGAAGGCCGGGATATCACTGCTTATGAATACGGTAGTGGAGACACACAACTACTATTTGTTGGTGGAATTCACGGTGGATATGAGTACAACACCACCTTGCTTTCCTACGACATCATTAATTATTTATCAGCTAATCCTGATGTAGTCCCGGATTCGGTATCTGTTACCGTGATTCCGGTTCTTAATCCAGATGGGCTGTACCGAATTGCTGGCACTACAGCCGATGACTTTACGTCTGCTGATATGCCGTCACTTAGCGAAACTGTACCTGGTCGATTTAATGCAAATGAAGTTGATCTAAACCGAAACTTTGACTGTAACTGGCAGGAGGAAAGTACCTGGCAGAGCCGATCGGTTAGTGGGGGGTCTGCTCCATTTTCAGAACCAGAGAGTCAAGCTGTTCGTGACTACATAAATACAAATACACCAGATGCAGTTGTTGTGTTCTACAGTGCTGCGGGCGGTGTTTACTCATCAAATTGTAGCGGCCCAGTTCTGAGTGAGTCAGATGAACTTATGGATCTATATGCTTCAGCTTCAGGATACAGTGCTGAAGGTGAGTTCACAGCTTACGAGATCAACGGTGATATGGTTAACTGGATGGCTGAAGAAAATATTCCGGCTATCAGTGTACTGCTTACAAATCACCAGGATGTAGAGTGGAGTCGTAATCGAGCAGGAATCGATGCAATATTCGAGCGTTACGGTAACTAATGAGTATCTCTAAGCAGACACGTGTATATCTATTAATAATCCTGACCGTAGTTACGGTCGGGATTCTGTTGTTTGTACTGAGATTTTTTAGCCCTGACCCTGACTCATCGTTAGATCAGGGGTATCCTGCCACATCAACCACTCAGGATGTGTCTACCGATACAGCTGTATTTCAGCAGGAGGTTGTAGGTACATCTGTGGAAGGGCGAAATATATCTTCCTACACATACGGTAATGGCCCAACTCATCTACTTTTCGTTGGTGGTATTCATGGCGGATATGAGTGGAACAGTGTTCTGCTCGCCTACGGGATGATGGAGTATTTTGAGGAGAATCCGGGACAGATTCCGACAAATATAACGGTAACGATTATTCCTTCAGCAAATCCAGATGGTCTGTATCAGGCAATTGATGTTGAGGGAGAGTTTCTAGCCACGGATGTACCGGGCGACTTTTCCTATAATGGTACCGGTCGATTCAATGCAAATGAGGTTGATCTGAATCGTAATTTTGACTGCAACTGGGCCTCTGAAAGTTCCTGGCGCGGAGAGACGGTTAGTGCAGGAACGGCGCCGTTTTCTGAACCAGAAGCGCAGGCGATTCGTGATTTTGTGCAGCGTAATACTATTGCAGCTGCTGTATTTTGGCATAGTCAGGCAAACACGGTTTACGCCTCTGAATGTAACAACGGCGTACTGCCAGAGACTCTGAATGTTATGAATGCGTACGCTCAGGCCGCCAATTACAATGCGGTGGCTGAGTTTGATGCGTACCCAATCACGGGGGATGTCGAGGGCTGGCTGGCATCAATCGGAATCCCTGCAATAACGGTGGAGCTGGAGACTCGTCGTAGTATTGAGTGGAGTAGAAACCTTGCTGGTGTAAAAGCGCTATTTTCGATTTATTCTCAAAAGTAGCTTTATATAATTCAATAAAAAAACGCCCGCATTAGAAATGCAGACGTTGGTTATTTTTGGTTAATCACACACCATTTTTATGGTGTCGGAAATCTTGTGAAAGTGAGTCCCGTCCTCATTAATTGTAATCTTGATACCTTCGCAGAAATCAAGATCAATACTGCGAACATTAGGATCTTGAGTAATGCTAACAGCAATACCGATTATGATATTATTACTTGCTACAACAAGAATGTCTTCCTTTTTAGAGATGGTACACATTCTCGCAATACTTCCACATCTATCCTCTATATTGGACATGGGGAATATTACAGGATTAGCAGAGTTCTTCATGAGTATTTCTGCTAAATTTCTAGATTTCTCGTCACTTTCAAAGACAACAACTTTGAAAGCAGGAGGTTTTTTTAATATATTTCCAGCAGTTAGACGTTCTTGAAGAGTCAACAGTCTATCATCCTCTACTTGCTCTGAGCACTCTTCCTTCGCCCCATAATTTTTGACTTTCGGAGTCCCGTTTCGAAACAGATAAATATTCTTACTTATTCTATTCATCACTATGTATTTTTAAGGTTTGATTTGTATCTAATATTATTTTACATACTTTATTCATAATGTCAATTAGTATCATTGTGTGGGTATATAGGAACTAATACAGTGTAAATGTGTTATTCTTGACCAGTAATGAAACTCAACAAAAAGATCACAATCATTCTTGCCTTGGTTATATTGGCCGTTATTTCACTACTATATGTGGCCGCTCAGTATGAAGCGCCGGAAGCCGAGGTATCATTGGAGATAACTGAGCAGTACTTTGTAGACGGGATTCAGGGGCAGGCACTTAATCGTCTTGATGCTCACCCGATTGAAGGGTTGGAGCAGTCAATGTATATTCTGACACATCCCAGGCTTGTAGCGAATGATTTTAGAGATGTTCAGACGTATGGAGATCTAAATAATGCGGAAGTACAAACCACGGCAGATGATACCGTTACAATTAATGGCTTAGTTCAGTTGCTTGAAAATACTGCTGATCGACTGCAGGTCCCCACCGAAACTACGAATGACATTGATTCCTTGCTAGTACTTTTATCTCAGGATCAGAGCACAACTCCAGTTAATACCTCCTCCAGCAGTGAGTCAGTGATTGGTGCAAATACGAATCATCTAACTAAATCGTGTGTAGCTGCTGGAGGTACGTGGCTGGCTGAGCATCTCGAGTGTGAGTATATTTCTCAAGAGTGGTGTAGTGAACAGTCAGGTAATTTCCAAGAATGCAGCTCTGCTTGTCGTCATCAGCCAGATGCTCAGATATGCACAATGCAGTGCGTACCCGTTTGTCAGCTGTAGTTTTATCTAGATAAATTTATCAACGCATAATGAAGCAGATTATTCAGTCAGATCGCTTTGTTGCCTTTAAAGAGTGGTACCTCCAGCATGAGCAACAGCTTATGCCGGTTGCTCTTCTTGGAGGTTTTATTTTTGACCTTCTGACAGTGACTCGAATTGATCGATTGTACGAGAATATTCTTCTGGTTATGTACATGCTGATAGCAGCCGGAGCAATTGCGATAATGCATCTATACGATACAGGTCGCCTGACGGCTGCGGTTGGTAATGTGCGCCATGAACGTATTTTGATGTGGCTGCGACTGACGGCTCCGTTCATTATTCAGTTTGCTTTCGGAGGTCTCTTTAGTGTATTTCTTGTGCTGTACTCCCAGGCTGGATCATTTATGGTGAGCTGGGTTTTTCTGCTACTTTTGGCCGGGCTGGCGGTTGGAAATGAGTTGTTTCGAGAGGCATATCAGCGGTTTGAGATACAGGTCGGAATACTTTTTTTCTGTATATTTCTTTTCTCTATTTTTTTTCTTCCGATATTATTTCTTCGAATTAGCACTGTGATTTTTCTTTTGTCAGGAATCCTGAGCCTGGCCTTGATTGGATTGTTTCTTACTATATTTGAAAAAATGTCTCCGGCATTAGTGCTGAATAAACGGTACTCCCTTGCAGGTATCGTGATTGGTATATTTGCACTTGTTAATCTTTTTTACTTTACGTCTGCTTTACCACCATTACCATTATCCATTCAGGAGGCTGAAATAGCTCACTCAGTACAACGAGTCAATCCGTCTCAGTACCAGATTCAGACTGAGGACAGACCCTACTTAAGACAGTTCGCTGCAGACTGGATACCATTTGTCCCGGACAGGATACATATACTGCCAGGTCAGCCGGTGTATTTCTTCTCGTCTGTTTTTGCTCCGACTGATCTCATCTTGTCTATTACACATTACTGGGAGTATTACGATCCCGAGCGACGTGATTGGATGGATGCTGGTCGTATCAGTTTTCCTCTCCGAGGAGGAAGGGATGAGGGATATCGTGGCTACTCACTGAAGCAGAATATATTTAGTGGTTCTTGGCGTGTATCTGTTCTGGCCGAGGACGGGCGGGTGATAAGTCGTAAGGATTTTGTAATCACAATAGTCAACAGTGGTCAGAGCATTCCTCCATTACAGGTAGAAACTAGGTAACAGTAAGGAATAAGCGTTACATACAAGGTTTTATTAGGTTTTCTCCTCGCTGGTTGCTATACTGCGAGCATATGGACGCACGAAAAGATTACATTTACGGTAAGCACGCACTAGAAGAAGCACTTGCGCATCGACCTGATGTCATTAAGCAGGTGTTTTTCGATTCTGAGTATCAGGGGCATTCCTTGCATGATCGAGTGAAAAATACTGAGATTCCAGTGCATTACTTTAGCGGGAAGCATCCACCTGGTTCTGTTTCGCCTGAGGATGCACATCAAGGTGTTATAGCTCAGATTGATGCTGAAAAGCTTCTAATCGACTACGAGGATTTCATTCAAGATCTTGACGTTACACCGGATACTGGCTTGGTTCTTCTAGGGGAGCTGCAGGATCCGCATAATGTAGGAGCTGTAATTCGGAACGCAACTGCGTTTGGAATTGATGGAGTGTTGATTCCACAGCACAATCAAGCCCCGGTATCATCAACCGTAGTAAAGGTATCGGCTGGCACAGCGTTTCGAGTTCCTCTGGTCTCGATTGGTAACGTAAATACAACTATTCGCAATCTCAAGGATTGTGATTTTTGGATTTATGGACTCGAGGGTGATAGCAAGGAGTCACTGTCAGACCAGGATTTCAAAAACCCAACAGTTTTTGTCCTGGGAAATGAAGCAACTGGTATTCGCGCAAAGACAAAGGAGCACTGTGACAAACTTATTTCTATTCCAACAGAGGAGTCACTTCCATTGAACGCTGCAGCATCAACGGCGGTAGCTTTTTACAGCTGGCAGCAGCGATAACATAACTTTTCATGAAAAATACAATCATAATCATCGGAGTGATCACTATTGGCTTGATACTTGTCTGGATGTACACGCCGGGTAATACGGACACTTCAGAGTCACAATATAGGCAAGAAACTAGTGAGGTTCAGGCGGATACTCCAGAGACACAAGAGACTAGTGAGGTTGAGCAGGGTATTGATAGTAGTAATAATATAGATTCAATGACAGCAACTATAAAAACATCAAAGGGGGACATAGAGTTAGCCTTTTTTCCTGATAGTGCACCAAACACTGTTGAGAACTTCAAAAACTTAGCCGAGGATGACTTTTATCAGGACGTCATTTTCCACCGTGTTATTGAGGGGTTTATGATTCAAGGAGGTGACCCGACTGGCACAGGAAGTGGTGGGCCAGGGTACACATTTGATGATGAGCTGAATCCCGAATCAGAAGCGGCTGATCGAGGATATGCACGAGGAACGCTTGCTATGGCTAATAGTGGCCCTGATACAAATGGAAGTCAGTTTTTTATCATGCATCAGGATCAACAGCTTCCGTATCAGTACACTATCTTTGGATATGTGACTGATGGAATGGATGTAGTTGATGAGATTGCTGCTACTGAGACAAATATGCAGGATAGACCACTTGACGAGATTGTAATACAGGAAGTGGTGATAAATGAAGATCAGGATAACTAGCTTTATTTATGAGGTTGTTTGTGGCACTATATAGGTAGTTTATTAAGTAATAACGTTAAATTTATGGCAACTCTTACAGCTCTATGTATGAAGTGTAAGCATGATGAGAATGCAGAACAGATTCAGGATATGACTGAGATCGAGATAACTGAGAAAGGAGGACGTTACTCAGCTCGTGGTGTATGTGGTAATTGTGGAGGAAATATGTTCAAGTTCCTCTCGAAGGATGATGCAATGAAAATGGAATCAGAAGGTGTCACTATCAAGCAGGCTACAGATGAGGAGTAGGCTATTTGAGTCATCTTTTAATTCTCAGGTTTTCTACTCATATGAGTAAGAATGAGAATAAACCAACAACTCGAAAACAAATGACGCTTATTGTATTAATCGTCATTGTTTTTTTGCTGCTTTCAGTTAGGCTCTTAACAACCACGAATCAACAGACTCAAGTAATTGACAGAGAAACCTGTCTTACTAGTGGATACATCTGGAGCGAGTCGGCTGAACAGTGTTACGGAAACGAGTAGAATTTCTCTGTTCTGGACAAGATGAGTGTACTAATGAGATGTCTACTGCTAGCAGATGAAAGATGAGAGTGATTATTATGTTTAAATCTAAATAGATTACGTATGAATTATAGTAATAAAAATGAGTTCAATAGAGGGATTTCATCTATTGCAATTGTGCTAATAGCTGCAGTAGTAATCGGTGGAGGAGCTGTACTAATATCTGGAAATAATGATGCCGAAGAATCTGATGATGAGAATGCATCAACCTCAACACAGCAGGTAACTCTAGACGAAAACGTGTCTACATTTCGATGTGAGGATGGTGGAATGATTACAGCTGATACCAGCATCGAAGGCCAGGTAGAGGTAACGCTTCCAGCTGGAGAGGTTCAGGTTCTAAATGAAACAGAAGGAGCTGAAGGTGCGCTGTATACATCTACAGATGGAAGCTTCACGTTTCTGAATCAGGAAGGTGAGGCGGTTGTGGAGCAGGATGGAGAGGTTACGTTTGAAGGTTGCAGCATTGTATCAAGTGATGCTGCTGAAGATGACTCGACTGAAGGATCTGCTACATCTAGTATGAATGTAGATACAGAGGCTGCAGCAACAACTACAACTAATGTAGAGGTTGGATCGGATCTTGATACTAGTGTAGAGGCAGATGTGGAAGCTGAATCAGAGACAGAGGCACAGTACTAAGTAAAACGACAGTAGATTTCGAAGAAACCCGCAAGAGCGGGTTTTTTACTTGCTAAGCCAGATGCTTGGTTTGGTATACTTTAGATAATAAGCCTTATGAAAATAGCCTTACTCTCAGACACACATGACAACTGGCCAGATACGAAGATGGCAGTATCAGCTGCGGCTGATGCAGGATGCGAAGTTCTTTTCTTTGCAGGTGACCTTGTCCGACCGAAAGGTGTTGATGTGTTGGCCGAGTTTAAAGGTCCGGTGCATATGATTATTGGAAATAACGAGTTTGAGATTGATGAGATATGGGCAGCTGCGGAAGAAACTGATAATGTAATTTACCATGGTGAAGTTTGCGATATTGAACGAAAGGGAATGCGAATTTTCATGCATCATTACCCCCAGCAGGCAATGTCAAAGGCCTGGTCAGGGATCTATGATCTCTGTATCCATGGGCACACACATCAGTTCACCGACCGTACCGTAAAGGAGGCGCGGGTCCTGAATCCGGGAGCGATATCCTATCGCGGCAGTGCACCATCCTGGGGAATTTTTGATACGGAAGACAGTTCTTTTACACAGCAGTCTGTTTAGAAGTATTTACTCTACACCAAGTAATGTCCTGATAAAGGCTTGATTTGAGAACTCAGCAAGCAGTATCGCTAAGGTAATGTTACCCAGAAGAATTGCTGGCAGGAATCGTCGGTATGAGTAGGTTGCAAGGCCAAGCGATGCAGTAATGAGATCATTGGGTAGTGGTGTAAGTCCGGTGTAGATAAAGACAAACACCTGCACCATTCGTTCATGCTGGTTATTTATCCATTCAGAAACACGATCTGACCATATTTTTAACTTTCCTTTCAGCACATCATGTCCACGGGTTCCAAGGTAGTAGACCAATGAATCACCAAAAGTGAGGCCGATTCCAGTACAGAGCCCTAGAAGAACAGGATTAACACCGCCGGCAGCCAGCGTGATGATGACACCGTAGTAGGAAACCGAGGTAAAGCTAGAAAAGCCACCAAAGAGAGCGACTAGAAAGGCGATAATAAGGCCGTTGTTGACCCCGAGGTAGTTTACTATCTCTTGGGGTGGAAAGTTCCACAGGAGCAGGCTCCAGGCGGCTAGGAAGAGTATGATCCCAGCAAGGATGAGGTAGTTACGTCTCGTATTCATGCGCGTATAGTAACACGATTAATATTTGCCTTAGGTAGTAAAAAACACCCGCTGGTAAAGGCGGGTGTTTTTACGTCATCTTGTCAAATGTCTCTAGTTGTTTTTGGTTGGTATTCCAACTGGAATACCGGTTTCCTCACGACGTCGAATCATCGCGTATCCTCCAATACCAGACAGGAGAACAAGTGTCATGATGAATCCGATAGTTTTGGTCATGTCTCCAGGACCAGTGTAAGGAACCTGATCAAGTGTTACACCAGATCGAGCGATCTGTACATAACATGTGTCACGCTCAGTATCACCATTATACTCAGCTCTTACGCTCACTTCCTTGATACCAGGTGTTGTGTACTGTGCGGTTGCACGTTCATCATCCTCATCGATAGAGCTGTGACCAGCCCAGTCGAAGTCGGCGTCATCCTCATCGATGTCACCATCAACAGTTGCGTTGAAGGTTACAACCTCACCTACAAGGTAGGCAGACTTTTCTGGAATACACTGGACACCGAAGACGTCGCGATCACCACGTACGCGTCCGTCATCATCATCGTCAGGGTCCTTCGGGTCAAGTGGACCACCTCCTCCACCTCCACCACCGTTATCTACACTTATATTACATTTTCGCTGAATTACCATATCACCGTCAGAAATTTCTACAGTTCCGGAGTATGTTCCTTTCTTGGGGTATTGAGTGGTGATATTACGAGTGTCAGCATCATCATCGCTTCCTTCAAGATCCCAGCTGTAGGTGTATGAACCATCTCCACCGGATGCACTCGCAGACCAGGTAACATCTTCACCCGTTTCTACATTGCGTGGAGATACTACACACTGACCAGTTAGATCGTCGTTTGGTTGATCTACCTTGCAATTAATATTGATTGGAGTAATGGTTTCTGAATTACTACCAAGATCTCCTTCAAGACGGTAGTTACCATTTGCAATATTATTAAGAGTGATAGTTGAACCTGGGCTTACATTCGAACCTGATTTAATAGTTGAGTTATCCGCGAAATCATAAAGTCCATATGAATCAAGTCCATTCGGAGCACTCACTGTAATCTTTCCTGTACCAGGTCCGGCTTCACACATTGTTTGTATGCTAAGCTCTGGCTCCTTCTCCTCCTGACAATCTATTATGATAGGAGTATTTGTTTCGAAGTTATTGCCAAGCTTAGATTCTAGTCGATAGTCAGCATTGTCTAGGTTTTTAATACTGAATGTAGAACCTGGAGCCACTGTTCCACCGGTTGCAACAGATGGGCTTGGAATTTTGAATAGTTCATATGAATCAAGTCCATTTGGAGCAGTAACTGTGACCTTTCCAGTACCAGGTCCGGCTTCACACATTGTCTGCACGGAAAGACTTGGTTCTTTTGGTTCTTCGCAGTTAACAGTAAAGGTTTTTTCAATGACGTCACCGTCATAGTTTTCGACATAAAGTCGATATTCTCCATTCTCTAAGTTAAAGTCAACAGGTAGTATGTCATGTTCTGGTTGATCTCGGTCCTCCCATTCCTCAAGCACGTCATTGGTGGAAACATCCACTACTTTATAATAGGTAACACTATAGAGATCAACATGAACATTCTTATCTTCATCACACTCAATAGTGAAATCTTTGATTTCAGGATCTACCCATGCATTTGCAACTGAAGGCATAAACATAAGAGAGAGTACAGCCATAAACCCAAGAAATTTTGTGATTGTTTGTATATTCATAATGATTTAGTTAATTGACTTTAGTCTTTTAATACTGCTTAATAATACCTTAATAAATTAATATGTCAACCTTTTGACACTGTGTCAAGTTACTACTGTGCGTAAGGTACATAATCTGTAAACTCGGCCCGGACAATAAATCGATCCTCTTTAGCTCCGAAGTTATTGCAGGTAGAAAGGGTTAGCATATTCTCGCCCGTATCGAACGGGACAAAGATTTCTGAATCCTTTCGTTGCTCAACATCTATAACAGAGTAGTGGTACGTTCCAGAGAACGTTTCTACTTTTATTGTATCACCTTTTTCAAGCTCTTCTAAATTATTAAATGCTTTGTAGGCTTGATTAATGACATTTGAAAGACTGGAACTGTGTCCAAAAAGGAATAAATTACCATTTCCTGGCTTACCAGAGGTAGGATAGCGGACAGCACCCTCAGAAAGGTAGTTGTTTAGTACGTTTATATCTGTACTAACCGGATTTTTAACCTCGATATCCACTCCAATTTCATCTATAGTGATACGTTCTGCTTGTTCATTTTTTGGGATAGCGGGAGACAGGGCATCAAGTGATGTTGTTGATTGGGTTGTTGCAATAGCTTGTGATCGTGACGTAGATGTTGGCTCATACCGAAAATCAACAGGAACCATTCCTGTAAAGTAGAACAGGAAGTAAAGTAGGGCCATAAGACCAGCCACTGTAGCGGTATAGAAGTAGCGATTATTCCAGAAGATGAGCTGCTTTTGAGTGGTTTGTGGAATTGTTGGGTTCATATCTAACAAGATACAACAATTAATCACTTAGTCAAGTATAAAACACATTAATATTTGACAAATAAATATAATGATGTAATATTTTATTATGAATATTCTGAAAAAGCTTAAAGGCATTACTGGAACAGCTGGAGAATTAGCTCTTCTTGTAGGTATTATTGCAATTGGCGGTTTGGTGCTTCCAATACACATTGCTCCGTATCTTGCTGATGTTTTTTCAGTCACGACTCCTTACGAAGCGCAGCGTCAAACTATGTCAGTTCAGATCAGTAATCGCAATGCATCACACGGAGAAACAGTATCAATCGGCGTAAGTGATCCTGCTTCATCAGTTCGAATACAATCACTATCATATTCCTGCGATACTGTTGATGTTCGTCTTGCTTATGTTCAGGATGGTGGTTTGCGTGAGATTCCGTGTGGAACAGATCTTGTTCTTCCGCCTTCCACACAACACAATCTTGCACCATTAACATCTCGAGAAGAAATAACGTTTTTGCCAGTATCAATCACTCTTTCGGATACTGATGTTACCGGTACATTAAGTGCCGTTATTACTACGGCAGCTTCTGGAGCTGATGAAAAAAGCCCTCTTTCGGATGAAAGTACAGCAACATTGCGATCATTTTTTCAGAAATAAGGATACGTAGGCGTTGCGTAATTCATATAAATCGCTATAATTAGCTTGCGTAATAGTCTTACTGGTTAATTTCTAATATACATGTCACAGAATAATATTATTAAACTTGAATCTGAAGGGGATGAAAACGGCAAAGGTGCCGGGCATATTCGGTATACAATGAAGAATAAATCTAAGTTAAAGGAGAAAATCTCACTCAAAAAGTATAACCCGATTGCTCGTACGCATACGTTATACACAGAGAAAAAATAATCATACTTTCATATCTTGAGAGTGTGATATCATGTTGATATACAGACGTGAACGGGTTTATTTAATCGATTTTATGTAATTTAAAAATATGGATATTCGACGTAAAGAACAGGAGCAGGAAACTACAAGCAATGAAGGATCACAAGCAAGTGGTAGTTCTAAGTCGGGTGATAAAGGAGTTCTTGGTGTTATCTTCACGATACTCATCGTTGCTGCTTTAGTCGGGGCTGGATACTACTTTACACAGATGCAGAATGAGGATACTGCCGCTATAAGCGGTACTGTGGCAATAGTAAATGGCGAGGAGATTGCAGGAACTGAATTATCAGAACAGCTTGAGAGCCTGCGAAATGCCAGCACTCCACAAGCGGAGCAGTTCAAAAATCTTACCGATATCCAGCAGCAGGAGGTGCTATTGGAAGGAATTATTAATACAGAACTACAGCTTCAGGCTGCTCGAGGAGCCGGTGTGACTGTTAGTGATGAGGAGGTTGAAACACAGCTTCAGTCTAGCATTGACCAGATTGGACGAACTGAGTTCGAGAACCGTCTCGCACAAAATGGTGTTACTGAACAGGAGGTGCGTGATGATCTTCGAAACCAACTTTTGATCAATGCCTACATTGAGCAGGAAGCAGGGGGTGAGATAACAGCTACAGATCAGGAAATCGATGAGCTTTATCAACAGTACATCGCACAGATTCAGCAGGCATCTCCAGAAGGTCAAGAGTCTGAGATTCCATCACTTGAAGAACTGCGACCACAGATTGAGCAGGCAGTTATTCAGCAGAAGAGACAGCAGATTGCAGTTGATCTACTGAATCAGGCTCGAGCGAATGCGGACATAGAAGTACTTCTTGAAGGAGTTAGCTACCCCGCTGAAATAAATCAGCAACAGACTCCACCAACACAGACGCAGCCAGCACCAACGGCTGAACAGGCGGCTGATTCTGAATCTGCTCCTACAGAAACTGCTCCAGAAGAAACTGCAACCGAGTAGTAAAAAATCTCCCGATAAAACTCAATTATAAAAAACCCGGCAGTTGCCGGGTTTTTTGTTAAATATAAAGATAGTCGTTACTCACTCTGCATATCTCCACTATCACCGCTTGGTCGTGTAAGGAGGGTGTTTTGTACGGCTGTTCTTGGAGCTCCGTAACGCAGATCACCATTAGTATCTATATGTACTTGGCTTTGAATATAGGCTTGTGCACGTGACGGTATTGTAACTATATCCGTACCTGATTCTGCAAGCCAGGCGGTGAACTGAATATGCGGGAGAAATACATATGAACTACTTCTGTCAGGCGATGGAAGTAACGAGTTTTTTGCATTGATACTGAATAGAATACTGGAAATGTAATTACCTGATAAAGGTGTTTCAATAGGAATATCTATATCTGAAGTTGGTGTACTAATGCCTCTGTCGTTGAGAATACGTTCGCTTGAGACATTTGTGAAAGAGATCCTAATCATGTCGTAGTCTCTATTTTTTACTTGGATAGTATTCAGAAGCACACCGTCTTTACTGCTTTCAAGCTCACTTAGAGGTATCTCTTTATTAAGATATGTATAATTACTCCAATCTCCATCGGCTTGCCTGAGCGAAATTGAGCCAATTCTAATGACCGCATCATCGATTTCATCAATCTGCAGCTTATTGACAGCATTGAGATGAAAGGAAATAGAGCTGCTTTCAGCAGAATTTTCTGCGAACCACACGGTTGTGACAAGAACGATAAAGACAAAGATTATAAGAGCTGATACATTAACTGGCTTCATGTTGTTTTTTTATCTAAAATACGTGGAGCTATTAATATGGCAATGGAAGCAATGATAGCACCAATCATGATGCCTGCCAGTACATCACTTCCACTGTGGACACCGAGCACTATTCGGCTTGTGCAGACTAATATCCAGAATAAGATAAAAATATACGCCCAGTTTTTTTTACGAATCACATCCTTCCAGTGGTACGATATCCAGATGCCAGCTATGCATATAATGGTTGCAACTGTTGCATGACTGCTTGGAAAACCGTATGAACCAAGCTGGAGTAGAGCATACTCTGGTCGAGGTAATTGAATCATCAGTTTTAATAACTCACTAACTGCTATACCGGTTAGGGTAACTCCGGTAAAAAACCACCATAGCTTTTCGTGATGTTTTTCAATTGCAAATATCGCAGCAAGCAAACCAATAATTACAACAAGTGCTGGGCTGGTAGCAGCGGAAATAAGTAGTGCGATATTTGTAACTATGCTTTCTGACCCAGTAGTGATGTCTCCGAAAAGTGGGGAGTTATGATATATACGTTCCAACCAAAGAAAGAAGAAACCAATCGTTGCAGTGATTGTGATTAGTATTGTGTGAGAGACTTTCACGGTAGTGCTATAAAATTGGCTCTAGGTTACCACGCTTTAGAATACTTCCTCCGATAGTGTACTGATCATACCCGTGCGTAAACATGGCAATACAGGTACCGATCAGTATGATGTGTGACCAAGCTGTTTCTTGGAAGAATATGATGGAAGCAATTAAAAAAAACATGTACATAACGGCGGAAAAACGAATTTCGAATCCTATAATAAAGAAAATTCCCAGTAAGATTTCTATTACCAGAGCTCCTATTACCAAGAAAGTTGGATCAAATGGAAAAAGTGTAACAAGACTTGATTCTGTTAGAGTGTTTAGGGCAGTAACTCCATTAAAGTAATTAACATACAGAGCAGTAAGAATTAAGGCAATACCAAAAGATATTCTAACAATAAGAAATTTATACTTATGAAGATGGAGCTCTAGGCTACGGTAGAATTTCGGTAATACATGTACCTTTGATTGAATTATTTGATACGTTCCACCAAGAAAAAGCAACGTCACTGCCTCACCAAGATGTGTTGCAAAGGTGAGCGCATGCAATCCTGCTGTGGCTATAAATGGAATAAATAAAACAACAACAACTAATCCAACTAGCTTAGGAAGAATTCCAAACAGAAGCATTGCACCACTTATACCAAGAACAACCTGAATTATGTCAGCGGCCCCTCCGAACACTGTTTCAAGCGGCACATCAGCAGCGAAAAGAGAACCAAAAAAGGCAGATTGCAGCAATGCCAACCCGAGAACAGATTGCATTATAAAAGGAGCAAATTTTTTGATCCGGTGTAGTGTGGGGTCGAATACTTCTTCAAATTTTTGAGTGATTGATATAAGTAACACTATTGATATGATTGTCGCGGACGCAAATCCCCAAAACAGAAAGTCACTCAGATTTTCCTGGATTGCTAAAATGCCTTCCTGGTTCGTACCAGTAAAATTTTCAGATAGGCCAGAGGAATTAGATCTCTCGACAACTTGTGCAGCAGCTTTCTCTGGTAAAAGTATTTTTTCAAGCCAATTCATTACTATTCCTATTATTTATTCGTGTGCCCATGATAACGCATAATCTCCTCAATCACGTATAATAAAAGTGTATACTAAGTGTCAACGTGGTTTCCGGTGTAATACTATCGTAGTTGTATCGTCTATATTAAATGAGTGACCTAAAAACAAAAAAAGATTTTCTGGCTGTTTACGATGATCACTCTGATGCGGTATATCGTCGCTGCCTTTTTAAAACCTCTGATCACGAGATCGCACTTGATCTTATGCAGGAGGCCTTCACACGAACATGGAGCTATATTGTGGAGGGAAAGGAGGTTAGGAATGTGAAGGCCTTTGTCTTTACAGTGGCTAATAATCTTATTAAGGATCACTACAAGAAGAAGAAGGCGGTAACAATGGCTGACATGGGCGACTTTGATCCGCACCGGATAGCAGATGAGGTTGAAAATATAGATGACAAAGTTCAGGTTGAAGAAGTTATTCGCGCGCTTCAGCAGTTAAATGAATCTGATCGCGACATTTTGACTCTGAATATGCTTGATGGTTTTGGGCCAAAAGAGATTGGTAAAATTATGGATGAACGTGAAAATACTGTATCCGTTCGACTTCATCGAGCAAGGGTCAGACTTCGATCAGTTCTTAATATTACAGATGATGAATAATCAACTAAAAAATTTCATACAAAAGCTTACGCAGGTTCAGTTATCAGCAACTGATAGAAGTGCTGTTCGTGAACGACTAGCTTTGCATATTACAGAGAATCAACCGGTTGTATCAAACTGGATTTCAGTATTCAGAAAGCCGGCTTTAGTTATAGCGCTTTTAATTTTTGTTGTTACAGGAGTGTCAATTGCTGCAGAGACAGCTGTTCCGGGAGATTCGTTGTATGCGGTAAAGGTAAATGTCAATGAAACGATAATGAGTCTAACCTCTCTAGATTCTATTTCAGAGGCAGAAAATGAATCACGTATTGCGGCTCGACGTATTGCGGAGCTTGAAACATTGGCGGCACGTGGCTCGTTAGATTCTCAGATTTCAGATCGCTTAACGTTAGCAATTTCCAAGCACACTCAGTCAGCACGTGAACATATAAAGGATGTATCAGAGCAAGGTGAGACCAGCAGTGCGTTATCACTTGAAATTGAATTAATCTCAACACTAAATACGCACAGTGACATTCTGGAACAAATTGCAAAAATTAGTGATGTGCAGGCAACCACAACCGTAACAGCGGCAAAGGAGCTGCGAGAAATGGCACAATCAAAAGCAGAGAACGATATCACCATAGCAGTTAAGGGATCTCAGTCCATTACCGTTCGTTCTGGGAATGAGAAGGTATTATCTTCGCCACAGGCAGAAAAGTTACTGAAGCGAACTGCGGGAAGATTAAAATCAGCCCGGTCAGCGTTTGATAAAAATTACGATATGCTTAGCAAATCTGTTGTAAGTGACACATTAGAGCAGATGCTCGTGGCATCAGCCTCTGATGTTGATGCAGCTATAACCCATATTGAATCTGGAGATTATAAAGCGGCGGAAACACGACTGCGAGAAGCTCTGACATTTGCACATGAAGTAAGTATTATCATCGAAGCATACAAGCTGTATGATCTACCTTCTGGAAATGTGTCGAATGAATCACAGGCCACATCAACAACAGCAACATCAACGGCAAAAACTAGTAAAGAAAATACTTCGAGCGAGGTTGCCTCAACTACAGCAACTAGTTCAGATACTGACACAGATGTCGAAGTTTCAGCTTCAAGTACTGATACTGCAACTACAACAGAGTCAGCTTCTTCGGCCACAGGATCCACCATGGCGTCAACCTCCTCAATTCAAGCGACTGGCATGAGTACAACCAGCAATGAAAACAGCCAAAGTATACGAAAAATTTGGTCTCAAGACTCTGATGGATATCAGAAGATAGACAAGGTACTGAAAAGAGTCGATGAAAAACTTTCTCTTTCTGTTCAGGATGCTAAAAATGCTTCAGCAACAGGTGAGTAAAGTAGTTTGTAATAAAAACCGTTCTGACTCGTCTTTATAAGTGTACCCGATTGGTACATCAGATCTGCTGTAGCATTGGCTACAGATGAAAACGTAATTATCTTTCCAGACACAACCCCTCGAGAGAGGGGTTGTGTGTTTTATAATGAGGAAGAATAAATGGCTAAGAGTATGTATAATGTAATTATATGGAAAATAAGAAACTAATTGAAAGTATGGATTCATTACGCTCATCTATTGATAGATCCAACTCGTGGAAATGGGCAATTTTTCTCGGTATAGCACGAGGAGTTGGAGTTGTGCTTGGTGCAACTGTGATTGCTGGATTGTTACTTGGTTGGGCAGCGGCAACATTTGATCAAGTGAGCGAAATTCCGTACATCGGGCAGTTTTTTGGTCAGATGGAGAATGTGCTAGATACACCGGTCGAGTAATTTAATCGACATAATACACTATTTCATGCCTGAACTTCCGGAAGTTGAGATGGTTCGACGACAGCTAGCTAGTAAAATAATACATAAAAAAATATCTGATGTTCAGGTGCTAGATTGGAAGTCGGTAGATCACAATAAAGATTTTCAGCAAACAGTGATTGGCAGTGAGATTATTAATATAGACCGAGTAGGAAAGTATCTTTTTCTATCACTTAATAAGGAGGATCTCTATGTGATAGGGCATCTTAAAATGACTGGCCGGATGATATACCAGGCAGCCGATGATGATACACAGTATGGAGGCGGACATTCCTTGTCTGGAGATCTACTTAATCAACCACATAAGCATACACGTATTATCTATACATTTGTCGACGGTTCTCATCTCTACTTTAATGATATGAGGAAATTTGGGTATATGAAGCTAGCAAAAGAGTCTGAAGTAATGGATCAGAAGGCTGCTTTAGGCCCAGAGCCAGGAAGTAAGGAGTACTCTGTTACATATCTTTCTGAATTAATGAGTGATCGAAAAACTACTGTTAAGGCCGCACTGCTTAATCAGAGAGACATTGCTGGATTAGGAAATATCTACGTTGATGAGGCCTGTTGGCGCGCTGAAATCCGTCCACAAAGAATTGCTGGTAAACTATCAGATAACGACATTGATAAGCTACATACTGCCACCTGCTCGATTCTACAGGATGCGGTGATGTATGGTGGCACAACATTCCGTGACTACACTGACACTGATGGACAACAGGGTAATTTCTCAGACGAGTTGAAGGTATTTGCTCGGCAGGAAAAAAAATGCCCTCGATGCGGAGAGGTTATTAAGAAAGATCGGGTGGCTGGAAGAGGGACCCATTTCTGTCCAGGGTGTCAGTTGTAGGTATTCTTACCACTACTTAAACTGAGCCGATTCATCATGCTACAATAAGATCAGCTGTACGTAGGTGAGAATGAATCGCATGCCTTATATGAACTATCGCTTTTTATGTACAGTATTAGCCTCTTTTGTATTTGTTTTTGCCTTGGGCTACGTTGTTATTAATTATGACATGCGTAGCTCTTCAACGGCCTCGGAAGTGGTCTCGGAGAATGTGGAAACTGTTAATACTCCACCTACACAACAGGTTGAATTATTCTACTATCGGCCGCTGAGTGATATGAGCGATGCTGGTGAATTGCAATGTAGCAAAGACGGATTAGTGGCAGTTTCGTACAGTATTGAAGTAAGTGATATAACCATTGAGAACACGATTAAGGCCTTACTAGCAAGAGATCTTCGTCAAATTGATCGACATGACGGTCTTATATCTCACTTCCCTCTGGATGGACTTGTATTGATTGGAGTACATGTTGATGATGGATTAGCAACCATTGCTCTGGATGACAGAAAGGATGCTATTTCTTCTGATACATGTCAGTCAGCTGTGTTGCAAGCGCAGATAACTGCTACGTTAAAACAGTTTTCGTCAATAAATGAGGTACGCTTTATTCCTGAGAATTTCTTTGGTGCTTAGTTTGTATTATTTAAAATGCTTGATTTTATTTACTCTTATTCATTTTGGCATTACACGTCAGCGATTAAGGCGCTGCTGTCGCATGTTCGCAATTTTTTTGTATTTGTATGGAACTTTTTCTCAATACCGGGCTTGCTTGTAACGTTGTTTTCCCCGTGGCAGCGTCTACGAGAGTCGTACGACAAAGGCTTTGATGTAAAAGAAAAGCTGGCTACTTTATTGGTAAACACGATCATGCGTTTAGTTGGTGCATTTATACGTATAGTTATGGTTGTGTTCGGTATTGTTGCTCTGGTTCTGTATTCTGTCTTGGCTCTTTTCCTGATTGTGACTTGGTTACTGCTACCTGCTGTTGTTGGGATCCTGATGGTTATAATGTTTGATATCCTGCTATGAATAAAATAGATACAATTACTGACCCATTCATTACTGCACGTTTTTTTCGATCTAGTTACTGGCTTGAAACATATATCTCTGCAGAATCACAACGAAAATTACTAAAGGTGGCAGGCATATTTACGCTTTTATTTGGAGTTGTGTGGTTGTTATCTTTCTACGCTGCAGGTTATGTTGACCTTCCGGAATGGGTAGGCACAGCCGCGGCGGTTGGAGTTATATCATCTTTCCTGGTCGGTATTACTGTAGGTGCATTACATAGTTTTTATCTTTACTATCGCTTAACAATACCGGAAAATAGCCAGGAGGATGATCCCGTCTGGACTCGCTTGTCCTACCCCGCAGCTACGACCTTGCTAAAAATGAAGGATGCCGAAGATCCTGTTAAAGGTTTTTTAGAAAGTCAGTTTGGTGGTGAAGTGATTTTACGCTGTGGTATATATCCCGAAGAACTACTTGAGTCATCTGATCAACAAAATAATTCAGAATCCACAATTGAAAGGCTTAGAGATTCTTTGAGTACAAACGCTGTTATAACACTGCAGATTTTGGTACAGCGGTTGTACGATCTTGATAATCGTTTTTCAGAAGCCCTTTTATCAAAAGGTGTAACCGAAAAGGAACTTTTAGGATCTGCGCGTTGGGTCCAGCGCACAGATCGACGGCGCTCTAAAGAGAGGCGCTTCTGGGATCCTGAGCGACTGAGAGACGTCACTCCGTTAACACAAGATTTCTCATATGGAAAAGCATATACATTAGATAAATTCTCCCGATACATGAGTAGCGAGACGGTATTTCTGGGTGCCGGATCAACCGAGTCTGCTTTCTCGGATGATATTACTGCAGTTTTAAATATTCTTTCTCGTCCACGTGATGCAAATGTGTTGCTTGTCGGGCACTCCGCTGGAGGGGTTGGTGACATAATTTCAGCTATTAAAACACGACTTCAGACAAATAAAGCTTCGTCTGTGCTGGATGATAAACGATTGCATGTACTTGATACGCAAGCATTGATTACAGCCGCTGAGGAAAGTAAGGGGCAATTTGAGTACCTGCTAAATAAACTTCTTACTGAAGCCACCTTGGCCGGAAATGTGGTTCTTGTGATTGAGAATATTGTACAGTTTCGAATTTCAGCTAATGGACTGAGCGCAAATCTCTTTGGTATTCTTGATAGATATCTTGAACATCCTGATTTGCCAATTATTGTCACAAGCTCAACGGCAGATTATCACGAGCATTTAGAAGGCCGTGAGGTAATGAGTTCATTTGGATCTGTGCTAGTTCATGACGTAAATAACGACACACTCTTAAAGCTTCTAGGTGAAATAGCTGTTACAAATGAAGGAAGTAGGATCTGTACATTTGGCGCATTGGAGGCGACAGCTCAAGGAGCGCGAAATTTAATAACTGATGATGAGATGCCGCATGCTGCGGTTGATTTGTTTCTTGAGATTTTATCCACTAGTTCTAAAGGATTTATTGATAAGGATGTTGTTAACTCGTATCTGTCAGAGAAAACAGGTGTACCGACCGGAAAGATAACAGATACTGAACGTGATTCATTGTCCCAGTTGGAGGCAGAGTTAAAAAAACGAGTGATCGGGCAGGATACTGCTGTCAAAGCAATATCATCTGCACTACGGCGAAACCGTGCCGGTGTCGAAGACGGTGATCGACCGATTGGTACTTTCTTATTTCTTGGCCCGACCGGAGTTGGAAAGACAGAAACTGCCAAAACTCTAAATGCTGTATATTTTGATGACTCTGGATTACGTCGACTGGACATGTCTGAGTATAGTCAACCGGGAGCAATTGATAATCTACGCGGTGTTTCTGGTCAAAGCGGTCGCTTAGCTGACATGTCTCGAGAAAAACCATACGGTGTTCTTCTACTCGATGAATTTGAGAAAGCTCATCCACAAGTGCATGATTTATTTCTTCAGATTCTTGATGAGGGATACTTTACTGATGGTCGAGGTCGGCGAGTAAGTCTAAGTAATATGATTATAATCGCCACTTCTAATGCTGGGGCAAGACAAATATTTACGTATGTTGAAGAGGGAGATGATTTAAGTGAAAGGCAGTCGGATATTATTGATAGCGTTGTTGATGCCGGGGAATTTAGACCTGAGCTAATAAATCGGTTTGATGCTACCGTAATTTACCACCCGCTTACAGCAGGTAATCTTATTCAGATTACACGTATTTTGCTAAATGAATTACAGGAACGTATGAAGGGGAAGGGGTACCGTCTTGAGATTACTGATTCTGTTGTGCAGTATCTGGTTGAAAAAGGATATAATCCTGAGTTTGGTGCACGGGCAATACGCCGCATGATTCAGGATTCTGTTGAAAATACTGTTGCTGACAAGATTATAAATGAAAGTTTGACTTCTGGTGATAAGATAACACTCACAGCTTCCGATCTAAACGAGTAAGAAAAAAGTAACTGGACTATTTAAATTACTTAAGTTTTTAACGAACGTATTTGGAGTATACTGGCTTTATGCGAACAGATGTATTTTTTACAAATAAGAAAGGATTCACATTAATTGAGCTGTTAGTAGTAATAGCCATTATTGGAATTTTGGCTTCTGTAATACTAGCGATAATTGGTGGTGTACGTGATGAGGCCCGCTTGGCAAAATCACGACAAGATCTACGGTCGATGCGGAATGCCTTGGAATTATATGCAAATCGCTATGGTGTATTTCCTGATGATGTGTCTCGAGGAGTTCCGAATAATATTGAGCAGTATATTGAAGGTGGTGAATGGCCAAAACCAGCCTGGGAAAATGCTTTGTATGATTGGGATAAATGGAATATTTCAGGAGAAGAGGTGATTCAATTAAGCGTTCGGTTTTGTGATGAATATGGTAACAATGATGAGCACTGTAATTTCCCTAGTGAAAGTTGGGCAGAAAACTTTGATTATTATAGCGCAGTCTATCTCTGTATTCAGGGTGGTTGCCGCTCCCATAGATCTAAACCTCTAGATCATCCAGGTTACTGTATTAACTGTGGTAATAATGAGTAAATCTATGTCATTTTTAGAAACGGTAGTTGATTTAGTTTTTTATTGCTTTACTAAGATTCATACGCCATAATAAAGCAACAAGAGGTTTTATTGGCTTTAATATTTTCAACCTATGAAGATAACCTTATTTGGTGCTGACGGAAGAACTGGTGAAAAAGTACTCAATCAAGCCATTGAGCATGGGTATGATGTTCACGCTTTCGTTCGCTCAATGCCTGAAGTGCCACATAAGGATGTTACCTATTTTGTTGGTGATGTTTTGAATATTCGTGCCGTGACTCCAGCAGTAGACGGAGTTGATGCGGTGGTTTCTGTTATCGGTCATGTGCCTGAGGCTGATCCTCGCCTCCAGACGAAGGGTATTAGCAATATAATTACTGCCATGAATGATGCTGGAGTAAAACGACTGATATCAATGACCGGGGCGGGTGTACCGGATCCAGATGATGTTTTTCAAGGAAGCGGAATCATTCTAACAAAAGTTTTGGAGCTGCTTCAGCATGACAGGATTGCAGATGGACGAGCTCATGCAGAGGTTATCAGATCTAGCGATCTTGATTGGACAGTAGTTCGTTGCCCAAAGCTTACTAATGGTCCCGTTACAAACAAGTATCAAACTGGGTACATCAAGGCAGGTCTTTTCGATACAATTTCAAGAGCAGATGTGGCCGACTTTATCCTTCGATGTCTTCAGAAGCGTGAGTATATTCACAGTTCGCCAATAATTACGAACTAATTCGATGCATCCTGTTCCTATGAATTTTTTCTGTAAAACTATAATGATTACTGTAGTGACTGCAATACTTTTGCTGCCTCAGGTGTCTCATGCGGCAATTAATGTTTTGCAACCAAGAGGTGAAAGTGATTTTGTGACTGGCAACAACAGTGGAATCCGTGATCATATTGAGGATGTTTTTGGTGATGATCATGTAATGGTTGATGTTGCTCGCTGTGAGTCTGGATTTCGTCAATTTTACGCTGGAGGTGGAGTGCTGATAAACGAAGAGAGCGATGCTGTTGGGATCTACCAGCTTTTAGATAGCTGGCATAACGATGTAGCAGATGAGATGGGTATGGATATCTATACTGTTGAGGGCAATGTTGATTATGCAAAAAAATTATATGAATCTGATGGCCTAAAACCGTGGTCACCTTCGTCCTTATGTTGGGATGATGGGACCTTGTCAGAGACTAATGGTAACGATAAGTCCAGTGACTCACATTCTCGAATGATAGTACGTTCCAGTGATACCCGGGACAAAAAATCATCAAGTGAAGAGAATGAATCTGATAATTATCGTGTAAATAGAGAAGAAAAAGATAGTAATAAAATGAATAATGAGCACGACTCAAATCAAGTGATTCTTAGCCAAAATAAAAAAAGTAGTAGTAAACAGCCGGTAAAAGAAATTATAAGCAAGCGTTTAATCATAGGCGTGCATGATACTGAGGTTGTTGCTTTGCAACGATTGTTGAATCGGATTGGATACCGACTGATATCATCCGGTCCTGGTTCACCTGGTCAGGAGACAAATTATTTTGGATCACTAACCAAGAAGGCTGTACAGGAGTTTCAGTGTGATAATGATATCGTTTGCACAGGAGCGGAGTACACGACTGGATACGGAATGGTGAATGGTGAGACAAGAACCGCCTTGAATCAAAAAGCTGCAGAATCAGATTCAACCTCGGAGAGTAATCGAGTGCAGATAAGAGTTCGGTCAAGTGACTCATCACAAAATCACTCATCGGCAGACGATTCAAGAAGTGCTCTTCAGCAACAAATTACAGATCTGCGGGAGATGGTTGCAGATCTACAGCGTCAGTTGAATGGATAAATTATGAAAAAAATCATTATTACAACTAGTGTTGTTGCTGTTGCTGTGGCTGTGGTGGCTGCATTTTTATTCTCTAATCCAGTTGCCTGGTTTTTTCAGCCATCTCCCGAGTCAGAATCGGCGGCAACAACTACCGCTGAAATTGTGTCTAGATCTGAGAGTCGACAGGTACAGGAAGCAGCAGGTAAATCAATCACAACCATCGCTGATAACTTGTCAGTTCCATGGGGGATTGCTTTTCTTCCTAACGGAAATATTCTACTAACTGAAAGAACTGGCTCATTGTTGGAACTGTCTGTGGATGGAGAAATATTGAAACGTACAATTATTGGTGCAGAGCAGCAAGGTGAATCAGGCCTGCTTGGAATTGCACTGCATCCTGAATTTGAGCAGAATAACTGGCTGTACATATATCGAACAATTACCAAAAATGATGGATTAGAAAATGAGATTGTTCGATACAAATATGATTCCAGAAAGCTTACTAAACCAAAAGTTATAATTGATGGAATTTCTGGAGCCATGTATCACGATGGGGGTCGAATGGCTTTTGATTCAGATAGATATCTATTCGTGCTGACCGGGGATGCAACCGATCCAGATTTAGCGCAGCGCACAGATGCATTGGAGGGTAAAGTGCTTCGCGTGCATGAAGACGGTGCCATTCCGGAGGATAATCCGTTCGGTAATGCGGTGTATTCATACGGTCATCGCAACCCGCAAGGACTGGCATGGCATGCTTCTGGACAGCTTTTTGTTACTGAGCACGGCCGTTCCGGCGTTCGTAGTGGTCTGGATGAGATTAATCTTATTCAAGCCGGAGGTAACTACGGATGGCCGTATCTCGAGGGGGATGAAACCTGCGGACAGGACGGTGTGTATAATCCAGCGTGGCCGGTGGATGATGATTGTAATGGTGTGCCTCCTCTAGAGCATTCAGGTAAAGATATTACCTGGGCTCCGGCTAGCGCAGCGATTGTTGGAGACTCACTTTTTTACGGAGGGCTCCGTGGTCAGGCTTTGTATGAAGCTCGGATTATAAATACTGGTACAGAGATACAGGTGGGTAATATTCAAACACATTTTAAAAATAAGTATGGGCGTATTCGCACCGTTATTGTTGATCCATCAGGACAGTATCTTTACATTACTACTTCGAACACTGATGGGCGTGGTAATCCATCAAGCGTTGATGACAGGCTTATACGGATACCGATCTCAGTTTTTTAGGTTTTCTGTGTAGTATGATGCAAAGTATGCAACCATTAGCTGATAGAATTCGCCCAACCTCTCTGGAAGACTTTATAGGACAGAAGCATCTTGTTGGTACTGATAAACCACTGCGGCAGGCGGTGGAGAATGCTCGGATTATGAGTTTTATTCTATGGGGCCCACCTGGTACCGGAAAGACCACAATTGCTCGCATCTATGCAGCAGCCATAGATGCAGATCTGCATGAGCTCAGTGCGGTTAATGCCGGAAAGGCAGATCTGCGCACGGTTGTCGCTGCTGCTGATGAATCACCTAGTCAGACGGTCCTTTTCCTTGATGAGATACATCGTTTTAATAAGGCACAGCAGGATTTTCTTTTACCGTATGTTGAAGACGGGACACTTGTCCTGATTGGTGCTACAACAGAAAATCCAAGTTTCGAGGTGATTTCTGCATTGCTGTCACGCGTACAGGTCTTTACATTGAAATCATTAAGTGAAGAAGAGATTACTCAAATAATATCGCGCACTGATATATCGATGGATCAGGACACAAAAGACTTGGTTTCTCGGCTTGCAAATGGTGATGGACGAAGAGCATTGTCTCTAATTGAGACAGCACATGATTTATATCAAGAGGTGACTGAGGAAACCTTGGACAAGGCAGCGGCCTCTACACGTCTTCGCTTTGATCGCGGAGAAGAGCATTACAATACAATCAGTGCTTTCATCAAGAGTTTGCGTGCCTCTCAACCTGATGCAGCTCTCTATTACCTGGCTCGCATGATTGCTGGTGGCGAGGATCCAAAGTTTATTGCTCGACGCATGGTTATATTTGCGTCTGAGGATATCGGGCAGGCAGTTCCGACAGCTATCGTGGTTGCAAATGAGGCCTTTGCTGCAGTCGAGCGGATTGGTCTACCGGAGGCAGAAATTAACTTAGCGGATGCCTGCGTGTATTTGGCAAATTGTAAGAAATCAAGAGCCTCATACGATGCATACCGAGCAGCACAGAATGATGTGGAGCGCTACGGTAATTTGGAAATTCCAAAACGAATCCGCAATGCACCAACTGAACTTATGAAGCGCGAGGGCTACGGAGATGGCTACAAGATGCGTGACGAGAGTGATATGCGCCCGGACAATCTTCATGGACAGACATACTATGCTAAGGATTAAATTATTTTTTTCTACATATGCTAAAGATTGCTGATTATTCTTTAATTTAAAGCTTTGTTTCAGCAGGCTTTTTATCTTTAGATTTGTTACAATGTAAGAAGTTATGACTCAAGAGCAAGCCTTTGATATTTTGCAGCGCGGTGTTTCTACCTATGTTACCGGTCCAGCCGGTAGCGGAAAGACGCATCTACTTAATCAGTATATTGAGTGGTGTCACTCACAAGAAAAGACAGTGGCAGTCACGGCTTCGACAGGAATTGCTGCTACACATATTGGTGGAAGAACAATTCATTCCTGGAGTGGTATGGGTATCAAGGATGAGATGACCAAAAAAGAGATTGATGCTTTGGCACAAAAG
>Ga0136556_1000168_pt1 | contig 47405 bp, 35 predicted proteins | sample AntRauTorckE6831_FD_104780 | JGI IMG/M metagenome (GOLD analysis project Ga0136556, IMG submission 104780) | Saline lake microbial communities from Rauer Islands, Antarctica - Metagenome Torckler E6 #831 | ecosystem: Environmental > Aquatic > Non-marine Saline and Alkaline > Saline | place... | reverse complement strand
TTTCTTTCCCCTCGATGCCATGATCCTCGCCATGGGGGTATTCTACGGCGGCCTGGGGCAGATCATTGTCGGAATCATGGAGTGGAAGAAAAATAACACCTTCGGTGCCACCGCATTTACCTCCTACGGCCTCTTCTGGCTCACCCTCGTGGCGCTGATCCTGTTGCCTAAAACCGGGGTCGTACCGGCTTCTTCCCCAACTGCAATGGGCTTTTATCTCACCTGTTGGGGGCTGTTCTCTGCGGTTCTGTTCCTCGGCACCTTCCGCCTCAGCCGTGCCCTGCAAGTGGTGTTCGGCTCCCTGGTCGTGCTGTTCTTCCTTCTTGCCGCTGCAGACTTTACCGGCAATGCCGCCCTTAAAGTAATTGCCGGTTATGAAGGGATCTTCTGCGGTTTCTCCGCTATCTATACCGGCCTTGCGCAGGTTATCAACGAAGTGTTTGAGCGCGAAGTTGCCCCTCTGGGCGCCATGAAATAAACACAAAGATTTTCCGGCGTTATATCCCATACCCATACCAACCAAAACGTAACGCCAACCCTGAAGAGCCGCCTGCCCGGGCGGCTCTTCTTTTTTCCATGACATTTGCGCCAAGTTATGCTTGTATCGGCACCTGGTTTTTAACTATGCTGGTGGCGCTTATCGATATGCCAGAGGCGTGAGACATCGCATCAGCACAGAAAATCGACTAAATCTAAGTAAAGGAGCAACAAGGTATGTACAGCAGTTCTGACCTGAAAAAAGGCCTGAAAATCATGATTGATGGAGAACCACATGTAATTGAAGGGTTTGATTTTACCAAGCCCGGCAAAGGTCAGGCCCTGTACAAATGCAAACTGCGCAACATGATTACCGGTTCCCTTTTTGACCGCACCTACCGCAGTGGGGAGAATTTCGAGCCTGCGCCCCTGGAAGAACGCGACATGCAGTACCTGTACAAGGATGAAGCTGGCTATGTATTCATGGACGCTAAGACCTTTGAGCAAGTAATCCTGCCGGAGCAGACCCTGGGAAATGATTACTACTTTCTCACCGACAACATGGAGGTAAAGGTACTGATGTTCGGAGATCAGGGAATCGGCATTACCCTGCCCAACTTCGTCAATCTTACCGTAACCCATGCAGATCCCTGGGTTAAGGGGGATACCGCTGCCGGGAACAACAAACCCGCCACCATCGAGAGCGGCTACAATCTGCAGGTGCCCTCATTTGTGGAAGAAGGAACCCTGATCCAGATCGACACCCGCACCGGCGAATACGTAACCCGCGTCAAGGAGTAATCCATGGCGAATGGCCCTGATGCAACCCGGGCAGTACGGCGTGATAACTTATATGCAAGAGCCCGGATTATTCAGCAGATCCGGGCTTTTTTTATTACGCATACCTATCTGGAAGTGGAAACCCCGCACCGCATCCCTTGCAATGCCCCCGAAGAGTATATTGAACCGGTTCCCAGCGTGGACGCTTTTCTGCACACCTCTCCCGAGCTATGCATGAAACGTCTCCTTGCTGCAGGATATCCCAAGCTGTTTCAGCTATGTCGCTGCTGGCGCAGCGCCGAGCGCGGTACGCGCCACCTGCCGGAGTTCACCCTGCTGGAGTGGTACGCGAGCCACAGCGACTATTCCGATCTCATGTACACCTGTGAAGAACTGCTGTGCCATCTGGTTCCGACAGGAACATTGGCATGGCAGGGGAGCACTATCTCCATCCAGCCACCGTTTGAGCGCATTCCCTTGGCACAGGCATTCACACGCTATGCGCCCATGCCACTGGACGATGCAATCGCGGCTGATTGCTTTGAAGAGACCTACACCGAACACGTGGAACCCAGGCTCGGAATCGCTGCGCCGGTATTCATCTACGACTACCCTGCCAAAATGGCCGCGCTAGCACGCACCAAAGCCGACGCTCCGCACCTGGCGGAGCGCTTTGAACTTTACATCGGAGGGATGGAACTGGCTAACGCGTTCACCGAACTCACCGATGCGTACGAACAGCGCCAACGCTTCAACACTGCCTTGGAAACCATACAGCCCCCGAACCCGCATCACCTGATGCCGGAGGCGTTTCTGGCCGAGCTTGAACAGATGCCGCCGAGCGCCGGAATCGCTCTGGGGATCGACCGGCTTGTGATGCTTCTCACTGATACCGCTGAAATAGATGCTGTGGTGGCCTTTACCCCTGAGGAGTTGTAGGCAGGATTCAGGTGGCTATACAGTTCGGATATTCCACCAAAGTGCCATCGGCGGCACGTAGGCGCGCGTGTTCTCCCAGGCATTCCACATACTCGGGCACCAGGGGAATCTTACCGTGACCGCCGGGCAGATCCACCACAAAATGGGGCATTGCGAGACCTGAGAGTGCCCCGCGCAGCTGCGCCATGATTCCGATCCCATCCTCCAGGCGGGTACGAAAATGCGCAGTCCCCCGGGTAAGATCCATCTGATGGAGGTAATAAGGGCGGATGCGCAGTTCGAGAAGGCGCTCAAATAACCCCTGTAATAGTTCTGAATTGTCATTGACCCCTCGCAGGAGCACGGTCTGATTCACCAGCGGTATCCCGGCATCCACCAGTCTGCGACACGCCGCAATACTTGCGGGGCACAGTTCATCCGGATGGTTGATGTGAGTCATAAAATACAAGGGTTGCGCCTCTTGCAACAGCTGACACAAAGCTTCCGTTATGCGCTGCGGCAGCACCACGGGAGCGCGGCTCCCGAGTCGGAGCACCTTCACATGCGGAATCTGCCGGAGCCGCTTCAACAACTCCTGCAGCAGGCGATCCGACATGGTCAGAGGGTCGCCCCCGGACAAAATCACCTCGTTGATCTGCGGCGTAGTACGGATATATTCCACTGCCCCCAAAAGGTCACTGAAAGATATGCCGTGCGTCGCTCTCCCTACTTGGCGTTTGCGCGTGCAAAACCTGCAATAAGCAAAACAGCTTGAAGCACATAACAACAAAACCCGTCCCGGATAGCGCTGCACCACATGGGGGACCGGAGAAAGCCGCTCCTCGTTCAGGGGATCAACCTCTCCGCCAGTCTCCAACTCTACCGCTGCGGGGATAAACTGCTGTGCAATCGACTCACCTCTGGTGTGAAGCAACTCCAGCAGGTGGGGAGTGAGTCGCAGGGGATATTCCTGGGTGATCCGTTCCAGCATAGCGCTATCAATCCCCGGATATCCGCCTAATTGGGCAGCCGTGCTATATGCGTTTTTGTTGTGCTCCTGCCATTCCTCCACGAACACAATCCTCCTCTTTAAAGACTATAACACTCAACATGGGTAAGTGTGGATTCCGTTGCACATGGAACAATCGATGAATCCGTGCTAGACTTGGATTTTAAATACGGATGTACGGTTGCTGTAGCGAACTACGGACCGCACTCTTCCCATATTCCTAGCTGTTGAGTGCCAGTACATCGCTAACGGATTTTAGTGCCACAACATCGCTAACACTCAACACTGGTTATCGGATTTTGTAGTCAAATTCATCAACCTGGGTTTTACCCATATAGAGCTTTAATTTCTGTTCTTTGACATCGATAGTAGCCACCACGTATTCGAGCTTTAATTCCGGCGCAACGGCAAACATTTCACCAAGAATGTTGAGTTTGAGATCGCTGCGAATCAGCCGAACCAGATGGTAACGACCTGTCTCTGGTTGTTCCAGGCGCTGCTGAAGCCTGTTTTCCTGATCTGGGAACCTCAGTACTGCATTGCTTGCTGAAAGTGCCTTGAGAGGCGTTTTGCCACCGATTTTGCTGTAGCGGTAGGAACTGTTATGGCGTTGCTCAAAGACCATTGTTCCGGCAGCCAATTCATCGGTTGTAGTCATCATTACTTTGCCCAAAAACTTTTGTTGGTAATGGTCATTGAACTTCTCAACTATTCCGTTGCGCCAAGGTTCTGCCATGGGCACAAACCAGGGTTCGACGTCATTCTGTAGACAAAGACGGATAAACTGGCTTGGTACGCGCGGATATTTTGGACTGCCTATGAAGGACAGGGCGTTATCTACTTGGAGATTGTCCGGTATCCCCAGCCGAGACCAGATAGCCAATGTTCCATCCATAACGTCTTGTCCGGACTTGGATAAAGAGGAGTGCAACCCGCACCGAGCAGTTGCCGTATCAATCACGTTGAGCCCATAGAAGCGTATGGGGCCGGTCAAATAACACGGACCTACCATATCCATCTGATGGGTTTGGTTCGGCAACAGCGATGGAAGTTTGGGATAAGGAGTCCCCTTGGGTTCATACTTGCCGGTTCTGCGATGCGTCAGATCGTTGCGTTTCAGAATCCGGTTTATTGTGCGCAGTGAAGGCAACGGCGAGATTCCCTGGTCTTCCAGCTCCCAAAGAATGGCCTGCGCACCACAGAAAAGATCCCGATTGTAGAGTTTTAGACGCACGAACTTAACGATTCCTTCAATCTCCTTTGATGTGCGATGTGGCGTTGAAAGCGGTTTGCGGCAACGATCTTCGAACCACAAAGGATCCTTTTCGCTATGTCGTTTAACCCATTTGTAGAGCCAGAACTTTGATTTACCCAGGGATGCACAAATTGATTCGGGACTTTCGCCGGATCTGAATCTCTGAACAGCCAGAACTCTGCATTTTTTAATTTCATTGTCCATGAACACCTCCAGATAAAGTTAGGTGCTCATAGTTTTACGCGGCTACTATTCGATTGTCAGAGAACATTTAGTTATCGATGTACTGGCACATTTTTCAGTAATCGATGTTGTGGCACTTAACACCTAGCACTTACGGAGTTGCCATGAAACACTTCGCTGTCACCATCATTGGCCGGGATCGTCCCGGAATTGTCTCTGACACCGCGCGGATTCTCTATGAACTGGGGTGCAATGTTGCCGATTCAAGCAGCACCATCCTCGGCGGTCAATTCGCCATGATTCTGATCGTCTCCCACCCCGACTTTGAGAGTGGCGAGCCTCTGCAACAAGCCTATGCGGAGCTTGAAAGCTCGGGCCTGTCGGTATTTGTACGCACCTTGAAACCCGGAGGGGAAACACGCCCCGATCTTCCGGGTGAACTATGTATGATCTCGGTCTACGGTTCGGACAAGCCTGGGATTGTGTATCAGGTAACCCGCCTTCTGAGCCAGAACAATGTTAACATCCTCGACCTCTCCACCAAGCTTATCGGTTCCGCAGAGCGCCCGGTGTATGTCATGATGTGCGAGGCCGTTCTACCAGCCTCTATGAGTGTCGAGAATATCCGTGATATGCTCGAAAACCTGCGCGAGGAGTTGCAGGTGGATATCTCGGTGCGCAATGTAACCCCGGTGGAGTTGTGACCCATGGCTGTATGTGAAGTATTGGTCTATCCCGACCCCATCCTCAAACAGGTTTGCAGCGTTGCAGACCCCCAAAGTGCGGAAACAGCCACATTAGCACAGGATCTAATCGACACCATGTATGCCTCCGGCCATTCCGTAGGTATCGCCGCTCCCCAGATCGGGGAAGCCCTGCGGGTTGCAGTGGTGGATGTGTCGGAGAGCAAACTGGGACGCAAACATAACCACGGCCTGGTGGTGATGATCAATCCGGAGATCATCGAACGCAGCGGGCAAAAAACCATGCGTGAAGGGTGCATGAGTGTACCCGACTACACAGGCAACGTGGAACGTGCCAAGGAGATCGTGGTGCAATTTTTTGACCAGCAACTCAATGACTGTATCATCCGCTGCAAGGGGTTTGAGGCGGTTGCGATCCAGCATGAGCTCGATCATCTCGACGGGAAACTATTCCTCGACCGCATTTCCAACCCCGGCACCGAACTCTTCCGGCGTAAACACTGATTTTTGATATCTAACCACAGGCGTCCCCAACCTGGAAACTGATCGGGGACGCCTGCTTTCCATCACGCCAAACGCTGCAGGTACTCCAACAGTACACGTACACCGAAACCGGTTCCTCCCGCAGGTTTCCCAGGACTCCCCTTTTCATTCCATGCAGTCCCCGCTATATCTACATGCGCCCAGGGGCACTCGGGGGCAAAATGCTGCAAAAATGCTGCTGCAGTAATGGTTCCCGCCGGGCGTCCTCCAACGTTTTTGAGATCCGCGACACTGCTCTCAATCTGCTTGGCGTATTCTTTGCGCAACGGCAGCTCCCACAGGTGTTCGCCGCAATCATCGCCGGCACGGATAAGATCCTGTACCAGTTCGGCATCACTCCCGAGTACTGCGGCTGTATGGTGTCCGAGGGCGATGATACATGCCCCGGTCAGGGTTGCGATATCGATCACCGCGCGCGGATTTTTGCTCCCCACCCAGTGCAGTGCATCCGCAAGTATCAGGCGCCCTTCGGCATCGGTATTGATGACTTCTATACTTTTCCCCGCAGCCGAACGCACAACATCACCGGGGCGCTGCGCAGTACCGGAGGGCATATTCTCCACTGCGGGTATCACCCCCACAATATTTAACGGCAGTTGAAGGCGGGCGGCACTTATCAGGGTGGCCATTACTGCAGCACCGCCGGCCATATCCATCTTCATCTGCTCCATCCCTTCCCCGGGTTTGAGCGAGATGCCGCCGCTATCAAAGGTAACGGCCTTCCCTACCAGCGCTACCGGCGCCTCACCCGCTGCGCCCCCCTGATATTCCATCACAATCAGGCGCGGGTCGGCACTGCTCCCCTGCGCTACCGCCAGGAGTGCATGCAACCCCGCCTGTTCCAGGGAGTTACGCCCCAGAATCGTGGTCTTGATCCCGTTGCTCTGACTCTGCTCCCACGCCGTACACGCAAGGAACTCCGGGGTTTTTACATTTGAAGGTTCATTCACCAGATCGCGCGCCAGTGCGGTGCCCTGAAGTATCGTCATCCGCTCTTCCAGCGCCTGTTTAAGTTTCGCACTCTGTGCCTCAGTGGCGGCGTGGATCGTAATCGCTATCCGTGCAGGAGCCTGCTCCGGCTTACTTTTGTACTTATCAAAGGTATAGAGTTCAAGTATGCATCCCTCCAGAAACCACTCCACTTCTGTACCTGCGCCGGCCTCCGGCATGAGAGCGGTGTTCACCTCGATTTTATCGATCTTCTTCTCCTTGAGCTGCGCCCCTATGCGCGCTCCTGCCTGGCGCCACTGTGCCGCATCCGGGTCTTTTCCCAGCCCGGAAAGGATAAGACCCGCTTCACCCGTAACCCGTGGAGGGAGAAACAGCACCTCATCCGCTTTGGCACTGAACACCCGACTGCTACGCACAAGCACGAGCTGATCCGACATATCGGGAGGGAAATTCTCACCACGTTCCCACTCCTTCTGCTCCAGCGCAACAACCCGCGAACCGCAACCAGTCTCGTTCTGCGGCGGATAGATAAAATCTAATTCCGGCAACATATATTTATCTCCCTTTCTTTCGGATGTCGATTTTTGTGTTTTACTATTTTGTACGACAGAATCATTGCAATAACTAACCCACCTGATATTCTTAATTTAAAATGAAGCAAAAAACACATTCGGAGAATTGAATGACGGCTTTAAACGCTTCCCAGTTGCGCACGCGGGTAATCCTGGTGTTCTTCCTTACCATCCTGGTGATCGGCTTGGTTGTTTCAGCAGTTGCTTTTACAGTATTGATGCGCACCTATATGACAGCAAGCGCAGAGCAACACAAACAACACCTCAAGAGCAAACAAAAAGCCATGGGCAACTGCCTGGAGCATCTGAGTGAGCAAGCCACCCAGATCCACAGTTGCAGTCTGTGCTCCCATATGCTGGAGGCTTATACTGCAGACCTCATGAGTCTCGAAGACCTGGAGCAGGATAACACAAAAAACTTGACCCAGGCATTAAAGAGCTCGAATATGATTGAAGGGATCGTACGCACTGACCTTCAAGGCGAGGTCATTGCGAGTGTAGGATATGTATCTTCCCACAGCTCCTGGCCCTATATCCCTGGAGACACCCCTGCTACTGAAGATCCCCCGTTGACAGTAGTGTATTCCAGCATTATTTCAGAGCTGGGTAATTTGCGTCTTATCGCTGTTAGCCCCATCAGAATAGATGAAGATGTTCTTGGCTACGACATCCTGTTTTTTTCTCCGCTGCATTTTCTTGAAATCCTTCAAGATAATTCGGTAGAAGCCACGGCACTATTCCATCCAGGCAAAGGCATCAGCGTTACATGGGCGGATAATAGATACTGTGATAATTCAGTCAAAAATCCTCCTGCAACCCACGCTAGAGTCAAGCAAACCATCAGCGAATTAAAACCAGAACCGGATACACTAAGCGTACAGGAATGGCCTCAAACCCCAAATGGCAAACAATTTCAATTGTTTTATGCCCGCATTCCCGGAAGCAACTGGTATATAGGCAGCTATATTGAAGAAAAAGCATGCTTTGGCAACATGCTTTGGCAAAATATCTCCATTCTTGGCGTAATATTCAGCCTCGCATGTGCAGGGGGGGGGCTGTGTTATCTGGCGCTACGCCCCCTCACGCGCGGATTCATTACCTTGACAACGCGTTTAGAACGGACCAATGCGAGCCTCAAGGAGGAAATAAGCGAACGGCGCCAGATCGAAGCGGAGCTGCGCCTGAGTGAGGAGCAATGGGCCAACACCTTTGCCTCCATCGAAGATGCCATTTTTGTTCTTGATGCTCAAGGATATATAAACAAGCAAAACAGCGCCGCGCGCAAGCTGTGCTCTGCCTGCAATTCATCCAGCAACTTCAATGATTTCTTCCCTCAAGATGGAAAACCGTTACCCATATTCAAAAAAATGCTGGCGCACAACAACAGCATTAGACAGACCTGTGAAGATCCATCCGGCTCCACATTCCGCATCACGTTAACGCCGATCAGAATCAATCAGCGTATTATCGGTGCAGTACACCTGGTGCGGGACATAACGGAGGAAACCCGGGGCGAAAAGATGAAGAGCGAGATGCTTGCGGCGGTCAGCCATGAAATCCGCACCCCGGTTACGGCGATAACCGGTTTTGTGGAGTTCATGCAGAATAACGATGTTACCGAAGAGCAGCGCCAGGAATATCTGCAGATTATCCATCGGGAAATGAGCCGCATGAGTGAATTGATGAACGATTTCCTCGATCTGCAGCGCCTGCAGTCATCCATGCAGGAATATTCTTTTGCCGAAGCGAATGTGGCAGATCTGGTGCGTGAAAGTGCCGGATTATATGAGATGGTGTTGCAGCAGCACACACTGAACATGCAGGTTCCGGAACATCTCCCACTCATCCGTATTGACGCCGGACGAATGGTACGGGTATTCTCGAATCTGATCTCTAATGCAATCAAATACTCCCCTGAGGGCGGCACAATAACTATTGGAGCGCGCAGCACCAAGCGCAGCATTTTCATATGGGTGCAGGATGAAGGGATCGGTATCCCACCTCAGAGTCAAAGCAAGATTTTCAACCGCTTCTATCGCGTCAACGATGGGGATCGGCGCATCGCCGGAGGCTTGGGGCTCGGCCTCGCGCTGGTAAAGGAGATCACAGAAGCACACAATGGTAGAGTTTGGGTAGAAAGCAAGGAAGAGCGAGGGAGTACCTTCTTCGTGGAACTGCCACGCACCTGATATTTCTACCCAGTGCAACTACTTCAGGAATCAGTTGTGCTCACGCGTTTTGCTGAATTCTATATCAGGCCATTGCTCTATGGTGTGCTGCAGGCGCCATTCACTTGAAGCAAGAAAAGTGAGATTATCTTCGGCGTCATAGGCGATGTTGGATTTACATTTCTTTTCAAAATCAGCCAATTTACGTTTGTCACTGCACTCTATCCAGCGTGCAGTGGCGTATCCTACCGGCTCATACATGGCATCAACTTTGTATTCAGCGCGCAAGCGCTCCATAATCACATCAAACTGCAACACCCCAACCGCACCGAGGATATAGTCACTTCCCATGATCGGACGGAACAGCTGTACCGCCCCCTCTTCCGCAAGTTGGGTCAGCCCCTTGTCAAGCTGTTTGGTTTTAAGTGGGTCCTTGAGGCGCACACGACGAAAATGCTCCGGCGCAAAGCTGGGGATGCCAATGAATTTTAGCGGTTCTTTTATGCTGAAGGTATCACCGATCTTGATGGTACCGTGGTTATGAATCCCGATAATATCCCCGGCATACGCTTCTTCAACATGGCTGCGATCCTGCGCCATAAAGATCGTGGCATTGGGAACGTTGATATCCTTGCCGATGCGATGATGGCGCATCTTCATACCGCGTTCGAACTTCCCGGAACAAATGCGCAAAAACGCGATACGATCCCGGTGCGCAGGGTCCATGTTCGCTTGAATTTTGAACACAAACCCGCTGAAATCTTTCTCCAGTGGGTCAACCATGCGTGTTGTGGTCTCGCGCGGCACCGGAGCGGGAGCGAGCTCCACAAATGCATCGAGCATCTCCTGCACCCCAAAATTATTCACCGCACTGCCAAAAAACACCGGGGTCTGGGTGCCGTTGAGATAGTCGTCCAGATCAAACGGTGTAGCCGCACCCTCGAGGAGTTCAATGTCCTCTCGTAGTTCATCGGCCTGATCCCCCAACAGTTCATTCAGGCGTGGATCGGCTAGATCATCGATGGTGATCCCTTCACTCAGACGGTCCTTGGCATGGCCAGAAAATAGATGGAGAGATTTTTTATACAGATTGTAGGTACCTTTAAAACGCTTTCCCATCCCGATAGGCCAGGATAAGGGCGCACATTCAATCTGCAGAGTTTCTTCGATATCCGCTAGTAGATCCAACGGCGCCAGGCCTTCACGGTCGAGCTTGTTGATAAAGGTGATGATGGGAGTATTGCGCATGCGGCACACCTCCATCAACTTTTGCGTCTGGTTTTCCACCCCCTTGGCACTGTCGATAACCATCAGGGCACTATCCACCGCAGTAAGAACGCGGTAGGTATCTTCAGAAAAATCCTGATGACCCGGGGTATCGAGTAGGTTGATTTCATAGTCGCGGTAGTTGAATTTCATCACCGAGGAGGTAACCGAAATACCGCGATCCTGCTCCATCGCCATCCAGTCACTTGTGGCATGGCGCGAAGCTTTACGCGCCTTGATCGCACCCGCCATCTGAATCGCACCCCCATAGAGAAGAAGTTTCTCGGTCAGGGTGGTTTTACCCGCATCAGGGTGGCTGATAATGCCAAAGGTACGCCGCCGCTCCACCTCTTTCTGGTACGTTTTTTGCATGTTTTTATCATCTACGTGTGCAGTTACGCTTACATCGTTTTCCGTAGGGTTTCCCTCTTCGGTAACGGATATATTTTGTTGCGAATTTGTAGCCATACATTACACCTTGATTTTACTGGAATTATTGCCACAGCTATTGTATACGGTAGGGGGCATATTAATTAAGCGGCTGTGTCTCCTGGAAGGGCATATCGAGAAATACCGCTCTGGACAACACACCAATGGTGGAAAATAGCTCACGCACCGCAATGGGTCAACCGCAAAGCACTTTTTGTATAGCGCACAGACTATGCACAATCAGCAAATCAAATATTCGAACTACAACAAAAGGGAAAGCTTATGCTGAAATCGCTGCGGATCCGCACCAAACTCTTTTTCTCCTTCATCTGTCTGCTCCTGCTAATAGTGGGAGTAAGCGTAGTGGGCAAATTGGGCATGGACAATAGCGCGCAAAGTTCTGCCAACCTTCAGGCAGTGACTTCGGTTGAGGCGCTGTTCAATCAAGCGCGCGTGGCAGAAAAGAGCTTTGCCACCAAGTCAGACATAGCCTTTGCTGACACAGTGCGCAAACGCCTCCAAGAACTCAAAAACGCTACAAATAAGCTTGCGCAAAATCTCAAGCAAAAAGATGCCAGAGGTGCAAACAGACAAGTGCAACGCTATGCAAATGAGTACCTGGAAGCATTCGACGCCTACGCCGCCAAAAGTCAGGCCCGCGAAGAGGCGATGGAGCAAATGAAAAATGCGTCAAATGGCGCCTTCGAGCAGGTAAAACTCCTGCAGGATGCCCTCAACGCTAAACTTCGAGACACCATAGAATCACGCGATTTTTTTGAGGATGCTTTTGACTATGAGGACGCTCTCGCAACCATCATGACCAGAGTGGGCCAGACCCAGACCATAAATCTACTGTTTCTGAATGCGCGCAAGTTCGAGAAGGAGCACATCATCTCTGCCGATGAACTTTTTCTGCAGCGCGCGCGCCAGTGTATCGAAGGAATGCGCACCCTGCTCTCCGACCTGATTTTTGAACTGGAGAGCGAGAACCTCATCGAGCGCGCTGAAGAAGCGCAGAAGAATCTGGAGTCTTACAGCGAAAACTTTGAGCAACATGCGAGCCTGATGGCAGATCAGAAAGATTTGAGTTCAACCATGGAGGGAAAAGCCATGGGGGCCAAAGATGCGTGTGCCAGTGCGATAGCCACTATTGAAACAAGCAACAATGCCAGTATTGGCCTGTCACAGACCATGCTGTTAGGGATAACCCTCGCGGCAGTACTTATCGGCATTGCATTTGCTATAACCATCTCACGCGGGATTGCAATCCCGCTGGGGAAAACCGTGGAGATGATCAACAACCTTTCCCACGGGCACCTGGATCAGCGTCTAAACCTTGACCGGGGGGATGAAATCGGCACCTTGGCGGCCACGATGGATTCCTTTGCCGACAGCCTGGAGCGCGAGGTGGTGGAGCCGCTGAATCAACTCGCCCATGGTGACCTCACATTCAATGTTACTCCATATGACAGCAACGACCGCCTGCGCATGGCACTACAAAAACTCGGTACAGATCTGAACAGCATCATGCTCGACATCCAGGTCTCAGGTGCTCAGATCAGCCAGGGCTCAAGCCAGGTAGCAGATTCGAGCCAATCGCTATCGCAAGGGGCTACAGAGCAGGCCAGCTCCCTGGAACAAATCAGCAGTTCTCTGCACGAAGTGTCGGATCAGACCAAACAAAATGCGGAATCGTCCAAGGAGGCCAGCAGACTCACGGATCAGGTGCGCAGCGATGCCACCACCGGCACCGAACATATGCAGCAGCTAAATGAAGCTATGGGCGCCATAACCAAGGCAAGTCGGGATATCTCTAACATCATCAAAGCCATCGATGAGATCGCATTCCAGACCAATCTGCTCGCTTTGAATGCCGCTGTTGAAGCCGCGCGTGCCGGACAGCACGGCAAAGGGTTTGCCGTAGTGGCTGAAGAGGTACGCAACCTCGCAGGTCGCAGCGCCAAGGCTGCACGTGAGACCACAGAGCTTATCCAGGGTTCCGTGGACAAGGCAGACTACGGTGCCGCAGTGGCAGATAAAACCCGCCAATCGCTGGATAAGATTGTCTCCGGGGTAACCAAGGCCTCAACCCTGGTGGCAGAGATTTCCACCGCGAGCACCGAACAGGCGGAGGCAATTAATCAGATCAGTATCGGGGTATCCCAGATTGATGATGTAACTCAGCAGAATACCGCGAATGTAGAACAAACTGCGGCCGCAGCTACGCAGCTCAGCAGTCAGGCGGAAAATCTGCAGCAGATGCTGAGCCGCTTTGTCCTGAAACAACAGGGTTTTCCCTCACTTGAACAGTCAGATTTCAGCGTAGACAATCCTCAACCACGCCTCGAGGAGCCTCCAGCCCGGGAAAACTCTGGCACAGGGGATGACTGGGGCAGTAGTTCTGCAGAGGGCCCTGCGCATATCACTCTGGACGATGACGAAGATTTCAAGGCTTGATGTTTTCATAAAAACCCCCCGCACGTTGACATTCCGTGCGGGGGGGGGGTTATGCCCGATTTTTAAATAGTGACTATTTTAGCACATCCATCACCTGTTGAGCCGCCTGGCGCGCGTTTACCACACAGTCATTGAGCCCGATTCCCTTGTAGGCATTACCGGTGAGAATAATAGCCGGGTGTTGTGCCAGCGCCTCTTCGATAGACTCAAGACGCTGCGCATGCCCCACCACATACTGCGGGATGGCGCGTTTGTGGCGGAAGATGCGCACAAACTCGGGTACAGTGGTTATCCCCATAATGCGCTTCAGATCGGCCTGCACCAGAATCTGCACCTGCTCATCGGTGAGCTGTACCGCTTCAGGGTTGGTCGCTCCCCCCATCATGGAACGCAGTAGCACTTTCCCCTTTTCCGCGCGGCAGGTAAAAATACTCGAATCCCACAGGGTTCCCAGAACCGAGCAGTGTTCCTCACGTGGAATCAGATAACCGAACCCATTAAGATCGCACGAGATATCCTGCTCATCATAGCCGAAACACACCACATTCATGGACGCATACGGAATCTCTGCGAGCAGACGCGACGCAGTGGGAACCATCTCGGCGAGCATTGCTGCGGCAGCATACGCCGGAGCGGCACTCACCACCGCATCAGCCTCCAGGTTCTTCCCACTGTCGAGCTCAACCCTGTAGCCTCCGTCATCTGCACGCTCCACCCCGGTAACCGCAGTACCGGTGATGCTCTTGCCCTTCACCTGCTGGTGTAAACTGTCCACCAGAACCTGAATGCCTGCATCAAACGAGGTAAGCACACCGCCCGGACCGGCAGCACTCGCTACCTGTTTACCCGCCTTTTTCTCCCGCCGCTTCTGGCGTGCCATCTTAAGCATGGCACGCAGCAGACCGCCATAGGTACGCTCGAGCTCTACAATCCGCGGAAAGCAACTTTGCACACTCATGGTCTCCGGATCACCCGCAAAGATTCCCCCTGCCATGGGAGCGATAAGTTTATTGAGCGCTTCCGCCCCCAAACGCCTACGTCCGAAATCCGCGAGGGTTTCATCTTCAGCAGACTTTTTCGCCGGCACCGCAACTTCACCCACGAGGCGCATCTTGCCGAACCAGCTCAAGAGCTGAGAGCGCAGAAACATGAGACCGTTTTCCGGCAGTTGGTGCAGCTGCTTGTCCGCATACACAAAACGCTTGCGTGCATTGTCATTGGAACGCTGCAGCGCTTCGGTTATCTCCAGTTCTTCACACAACTCGAGAGTGGCGGGTTTGTTATCCAGAAAACCGTTGGGGCCCCATTCACACAGATACCCGTGATCCTGGATACTCCAGATTTTCCCGCCACAGCGCAGCTCCTTTTCAACAATGGTTACCTCCAGCTCCAGGTTCTCTTTTGCTGCCAGTTGTTCCAAGGCAAACGCTGTACACAGGCCGGAGATCCCAGCCCCGGCAATGACCACTTTTTTCATAAACCCCCTCTTGGTATGTGATGCAATGGCAAAAGGTACATTTCACACCTCAGGCATACCCACGGAAATGCAGGACTCTGGCTAAACTTATCAACTATCTGATTTTACACCAACCTTGACGCTGAACAATAGTGTAACTATAGTAACATGCACAGGGAATAAATTTCTATTTTTGATGTAAAACAGGAGCCGAAAATGGCGAAAGACTATTATGCAAGCCTTGGGGTGGCGAAAGACGCCTCAGAGCAGGAGATAAAAAAAGCGTACCGCAAACTTGCGGTCAAATACCATCCGGACAAAAACCCCGGTGACACCAAGGCTGAAGATCGCTTCAAAGAGATATCAGAAGCATATGCGGTGTTGAGTGATCCGGAAAAACGCCGCAACTACGATCAGTTCGGTGACGATAGCTTTCACCAGCAGTATTCTCAGGAAGATATCTTCCGCGGCACCAACTTTAACGATATCTTCCGCGAATTCGGCATGGGTGGCGGCGGCGAAGATATCTTCAGCCAGCTCTTCGGCAATGCCGGTGGGCGCGCCGGCGGGTTCCGCCAGCAGCGCAGCCTCAAAGGGCAGAACTATGTGATGAAGATATCCATCCCGTTCAGCCAGGCGGTTCTCGGAGGCGAGCGCTCAATACACTTCCGCCACGACGGACGCGATGAGCATATTCAGGTGCGCATTCCTGTGGGGGTGGAACATGGGCAGAAACTACGCGTTGCAGGCAAAGGTGGTCCCGCACCCCAGGGAGGCAAACCCGGCGACCTGTTGCTCGAACTCCAGGTAGAAAAGGACCCGCGCTTCACGCGCGAGGGTTCAGACCTGCATCAGAGCATAACCGTACCGTTCAGCCGCGCATGCCTGGGTGGTACCGCCACAGTACACACTCTGGAGGAAACCAAACGCATCAAAATCCCCGCCGGTACCGCAAGCGGGAGCAAGATCCGCCTCAAAGGGCACGGAGTCCCGGCACATGGTAAATCCCCTGCTGGGGACCTGTATGTAACCATCCGCATTGAGGTACCCAAAAAGCTGAAAGAAAAACAACAGGAAGCGGTTGAACACCTTAAAGAAGTGGGGCTGTAATCGTCGTAGGGGCACGGCATGCCGTGCCCCTACAGGTTTTTTGCGCAATTGCAGACTTCACATTCCCCCGCGCTCCCGCACCAACTGCTCCAACGCCTCGATAAACGATTCACGCGCATTGAGTGCCGGAACCCGATCAAACCATGGTACTCCGTGCTCTTGTGCGTGCTCGCGAAATTCCACATCCACCTCTTCGAGGGTTTCGATGTGATCGGAAACAAAAGAAACCGGCACCACCAGCAGCGCTCGTTTCTCTTCCCCCGCCTTTGCAATCACATCAAGGGTATCCGGGCCCATCCACTTCACCGGGCCACTGCGGCTCTGATATCCGATCTCCCAGGGCATATCGCCTACGCGCTGCATCACCCCGGCAACGGTATCTTCCACATGCTTCTGATACGGATCTCCGCGCTCGATAAACTTCTGCGGTAACGCATGTGCTGAAAACAACAGAGTTGGAGGGGGGGCGTCGGGCTGCACCTCTCTGAAGCGCGCCAGTCCTTCATCAACACACTCCGCCAGCGCCCCCAGATAGGGGGGCCAGTCGTGCCAGCTCTCGATATAGGTACATTCAAGCTCCGGGTATACCTGCGCTTGAGTGTGCTGAAAATCCTTTACACTGCTGCCGGTAGTAGCTCGGGTGTAGTGCGGATACATGGAGAGCACCACTGCCTGCTCTATCCCATCCTGGCGCATACGTGCCAGGGTTTCATCCGCGCGCGGCTTCCAGTAGCGCATCGCCACATATGGAAGCCAGTTGTCCCCCAATTGCGCCGCGCACTTTTCTGCCTGAAGCCCGGTCCAGTACAACAGAGGCGATTTCCCCCCGATGCGACGGTAGTTCTCCCTTACGGACTTCGCGCGGAAATGGGAAATCAGGCGCGCAAACGGCTTCTGTAACAATGCACCCAGAGGCAGCTGGATCAGATCCCGATCCGAAAACAGATTATACAGAAACGGTTCCACTGCCTCGATGGAGTCCGGCCCTCCCATATTGAGCAAGACCAGTGCGGTTTTCTTTGCTTCCACGTTACACCTCCAGACTGGGGTATAAAAAAAGCGAAGCCGGTTCACGGCACATGGCCCCGGCTTCGCTTGAATTTCAGTGCGTTTCAGATATGCCCGGTCCTGGCGCGCTCAAGGCAGTTACTTGCGGCTCAGGCGATGCACCGCATCTACCATGAAGATGGCGTTTTCCGGTGGCACCGTGGGGAGAATGCCATGCCCGAGGTTGAAGATAAATCCGGGACGTCCGGCGTTTTCGTCCAAGATGCGCTGCACTTCGTTCTCGATGTAGGGCTGGGGCGCATACAGCACCGTGGGATCAAGATTCCCCTGCACCGCCACGTCATCCCCGAGCAGATCGCGCGCCTTGCCCAGATTCACATGCCAATCGAGACCGATCACATCACTGCCCGCCTCCTTGACCAGTTCGAGCATGGTGCCGGAGTTCTTCACAAAGTACAGAATCGGCACTCCGCGCCCTTTCAGGGAAGCGATGAGTTTTTTTGCATATGGCAGCACATAGCGCTCAAAGTCGTGCGGCGCTACAAGACCGCCCCAGGTATCAAAGATCTGGATCGCCTGTGCCCCCGCGTCAATCTGCATCTGCAGATAACGACTGTCAAGTTCGGTAATCTTCTCCATCAGGGCATGGTAGAGTTCGGTGTCCCCGTACATGATCTGCTTCAGGCTCGCAAAGTCTTTGCTCCCCTTCCCTTCAACCATGTAACACGCCAGGGTAAAGGGGGCGCCACCAAAACCGATCAGGGGCACACGCCCTTCAAAGGCTTTGCGCAGACGTCCGATAATATCCGGAATAAACGGCAGCGCTTGTGCCATATCTTCCGGCACTTTCAGCGCCTCCACATCCGCACGTGTACGTACCGGATTGGCAAATTCCGGCGCAGGATTGAAATCCAACTGCATCCCCATGGGCTCCACCGCGGTGAGGATGTCGGAAAACATAATCGCGGCATCGGCGTTAAGAATATCAATGGGCTGGATGGTAACTTCAGCCGCCCGAGCGGGATCCTTACACAGGTCCAGGAAGGTTCCTTCACCCTTGGAACGTACTTCGCGGTATTGGGGCAGATAGCGCCCGGCCTGACGCATGAGCCATACCGGTACCTGGTCCACCGGCTCACGCCGGCATGCTTTGAGAAAATTGTACTCTGTAGACATAGGTAGAATCCTTTTTATTTATAGGAGTGCTTTTCAAACCTGTAGGGGCACAGCAAGAGGCACCCTTACTCACATTTAACCCCGATGTGACTCAGCTTTGTTGCGCTGCTTCCTGTTCCAGACGCTTGCGTGTGCGCACCGGGATGTAGTTACAGAATGGCTCTTCGGCCATATAGTCGCCATGCACCGCGTCCGCACGTGCGCGGCATCCACCGCATACATTAATGAACTCGCACTCGCCGCATTTACCCTTGTATTTGGAGAAATCGCGCAGTTCGTTGAACACCTTGGAGTTGAACCACAGCTCCTTGAACGGAATCTGCTTCAGATTTCCGACACTGGAGTGGAAGTAGGAACAGGGTTTGAGGTTGCCGAAACAGTCGATCAGACAGATGGACTGCGCGGCGATACATCCCTTGCCGCCCCCGGTTGAGAACGTGAGGCTGCGGCGTTTGAAATCAACCCCTTCGGCCTTCGCCATCTGCGGCACAATGCGGTAGTAGTGCGGCGCACAGGTGGGGCGCATCAGGATCTCCTCCTCGTTCTTCTCCTGTGCGTAGTGCCACGCAAGGATATCTTCGTAGTCATCCTTGTCCACCAGTTCGTTCATAATCTCTTCGCCGCGTCCAGTGGGGACAATCATGAACATGTACCATGCGGTGGCGCCGAGCTCTTTCGCGAGGTGGAAGGTCCCCGCAATGTCGTGCTGGTTACGCTTGGTAAACGAGGAGTTGATCAGGAACTTGATACCATTGCGCTTGAATGCTTCAGCGGCACGCATCACCCCCTCAAATGCACCTTCACACTGACGGAAGTTATCGTGGATCTCTGCCGTGGAACCGTCCAACGAGAGGGACACCATCTTGATATCGGTTTCCTTCATCTTCGCGCAGATCTCGTCGGTAACCAGGGTGCCATTGGTGGCCATGCACATGCGCAGCCCCTTATCCGTCCCGTACTGAGCGATATCAAAGATGTCCGGTCGCATCAGTGGTTCACCGCCGGATAATACCAGCACCGGCTTTGAAACCTCGCAGATGTCATCAATCAGCTTGTAGGCCTCTTCCGTAGTGAAATCGCCTGCAGCTGCCTCCATATCGGATGAACAGCGACAGTGGACGCAACTTAAGTTGCAACGCCGCGTGGATTCCCACGCAATCCACTTTGGAATATATTCTTGTTGTTCAGGCATAAATACGGTCTCCAGAGAAATGCAATAATTGATGGCGTCGCAAAAAATCACCAACTGCTGCGTTGCTGTAATTATCTCGCTGCTTCGACATACGTAAGTACGCCTCATTGCTCGACAATCACGCGCCTTGCATTTGGCGCTTTTTGCCTAGCCATCTATTTTGATGCTTTTTGCAAAAGCTTCAATAATTGACCACGATAGTATATTAAAAACAGGCCCTTGACAAGCGTATCAGCGCTGGTGCCGCGCGAGCCATTCGTGAATCAATCCGGCGGTGGCATCCCAGCCAGAACCGAGGCGCTGACACAAAAAAGTGCGCAACAGGGTGTCAAACAACTGCATCCCCTCTTCGAGCACATGCATCCGTTCAAAAAACACCGCCTGCTGTTCATCCTCCATCGCGGCGCTTTTGTCGATCTTCACCGCCGGGCATTTGAACGAGCCGAACTGAAACAGCTCCCCCTTCAGGGTCAGGCGCCACTGATACTCATATTTATCCAGATAGATGGTGGCCTCCGACATCTGCTTGCCGCGCCCGAGGGCGACACACACCTCCTCAAAGTTATCCTGCGGGCCGGACACCGTAACCTTCTGCACCCCTTCGTTGCCGCTCCCCGCAAGGACCATGCGCTCATCGAGCCAGGCGCGAAACGGCTCCCCCTTTGCCGCAGGGCCGGAGCACTCAACATGATACGCCGAATCGCTATTAGTGGTCTGGTACATAAGCCAGAGGAGGAATTCGTGCCCCAGCCACGCATTCTGCTCAATCTGCTGGGTTACCGGCGCCTCTACATCTGTTGTCAGGGTATGCTCCAGCAGCGAGGCATACTCACCCCCAACCACCGCTCGTGCACACGCCGCCGGGTGGCGAACCACCAGGCGCAAGCCGGGGAAACTTTTACTGAACAGATCCACCACATCGTCGATGGCGCGCTTGCTCGTGCTCGCGAACAGTACCTGATCCCTGCGGGTATCCCAAAGCAGATCCAGCACCGTGGGGGACGGCAGCACCTTGACGAGCAAGCGCGTACGCACCAGCTCCTTGAGTTCATCATTTTTATCCTTGGGCACGCGCTGGAAGGTGGGATTCTGCTGTAGGAATTTCTCCTGCTCGCGCTTCAGTTCCCCCTTGACCAGCGCTGCAGGGAGACGGCGCTGATCGCGTCGCAGTGAGAAGGTAACATAATGCTCGCGCCACCATGCTCCCGGATTGGTGAAATCGCGCGCCTGAAAGTCGTCCAGCTCCACCCACCCGAGGGAGAGCTCTTCACTGCTGTTCTCAATAGAGCTGAAGGCATTCTGCTGGAGCTGAGCCTCAATCCAGGGGATCAACTCCTGCTGCGGCATCTCTCCTACTACATCAAACACAGTTAAACTGACGGTATTGGACAGTAACCCCATAAGGTCTTGTACTCCTTGGAATATAATTATGTACAGCGGCCTGCACTGATATCTGTAAAAGCCTGCAGAGCGCACCTACGCACCCAACAGACCCCTCGGAAGGAATCTGACTACCATGTGCCGTACCATGGCGTCAACGCAAGAAAAGTTCAAGGCCTGCATGCACGCAACTTATGCTCTGCAAACTCCGGCTTAACTTAAGTTATTTTCTCCAAGGGCCGAAGTAGAGGTAACGGTAACTACTCTTTACTTGGTAGTTTCGGATAATACAAAACCCAAGAGGACCGACCTATGAGGATTACGCATCCCGAAGCACTCCAGCACACTTCAGCAGGCACGCCGTCTCCACGCAACCATCTGAGCCACAGCAGCACAAGCTTCGCGCAGACCCTGGAAAACATGCGAACCTGCCTCGCCGAGGGGGAACAGCTCTGTGCAGATCAGGCGCGTATGGCCATTCGCATCATGGGAGCGACCATGACCGGTGATTTCCACCAGGTTTCCGGCTGGAGCGGAGAAGACGCCGAGGTGTTTTTCTCCAGCTTTAATGCATTGCGCACCTATTCCGGCACAGAGCATCCCTCTGCGCCTGCAACAGCCTCACACCGTACTCAGCATGCCTCTCGCGCTTACGCGCAGATGGCTTCCGGCACCGGTCAGGAACAACCCGAGGCAGCAAAATCGGACCTGAAGCATCCGCACTCTGCGGCAGATCATCCTCCAGCAACAGCGTCATCCACAGCGGCAGCATATCCTGATGACCTCCATCGCTTGATCGACAATGTAGCGCAGAATATGGGGCTGCCCTCCAGACTGGTTCACTCCGTAGTCCTGGCCGAGAGCTCCTACAGACCCGATGCGGTTTCCCCCGCAGGAGCGCAGGGGCTGATGCAGCTGATGCCCACCACCGCGCAGGAAGTGGGGGTAAAAAACTCCTTTGATCCTCAGGAAAACCTCACCGGAGGGTGTCGCTATCTCAAGGGTTTATTGGACAAATACGATGGTGACCTCGACCACGCCCTCGCCGCATACAACTGGGGCCAGGGCAACGTGGATCGCAAGGGATTGGAGCAGATGCCCCTTGAAACCAGAAATTACATCGCCAGGGTGAAACAGGAACTTGCTCAACAGGCTTGATACAAGAACCTTTGAACCCCAAAAGGGTAAACGTCGCTTAACGCTCAATTCTTCAATATGGGGCCACAGTAAAGTTTCCGGATGCACTCTGCAACCAACCCAGGATGTATGCAGGCAGCACTTCTGCTTTTGCATATCCGTGTTTTATGGTAGCTTCGGGCGGAGTATATTCCCCCGAAAGACTAAGGCTCTATGTCTTCCAATTCCATCACTATCCTAACCGGCCTTGCGGCCATCTTTTTTGGCGCCCTGATCGGGGGGCGTCTGGCCTCGCGCTTCCATGTCCCGCGCGTGACCGGCTATCTCCTGACCGGACTGGTGATCGGCCCTTCCTTTGCCCACCTCGTCGGCTGGCCTCCGCTCCTGACTTCTAAGATTCTTACCGAACTGAGTATCCTCGGCGATCTCGCTCTCGCCCTGATCCTGCTGAATATCGGGAGTCTCTTCAGTATCGACCGCCTGCGCAAATGGAAGCAGCGCATCGCCGTGTTCTCTCTGAGCGAAATGGGTCTGACCTTTCTGCTGGTCGGTGCTGCTACATTCGGTGTCAACGAGCTGGTTCTGCACAAAACCGTTGCCGACCTGAGTCTGCATCAGACCTCGTTGCTCTTCTCCCTGTTTCTCGGCATCATCGCCGTCGCCACCGCACCGGCGGCCACCCTTATGGTGATCCGCGAATACGAGGCAGAAGGCCCGATCACGGGGATTGTCCTCACCCTGGTAGGATTCAACAACCTGGTCTCTGTACTCGGGTTTACCGTTCTGGTCCATTTTCTTCTCTCACCGGCAGAAAGCCACTGGCTGCTACTCTGGCAGATGGGAGGCCCGATCATCGTTGGAACCGGTTTCGGTCTGCTCCTTTCCTTCTGGGGCGAACGCCTCGAACTACCCAGCGAGCACAAGATCCTCCTCCTCGGGAGCGTTGCCGCGGTCACAACCGTATGCCAGATGCTGGAGGTCGACCCTCTGCTCGCGAGTCTTATCCTCGGTATTGTTGTCGCCAACAGCACCCCCAACTGGCACCGCATGGCAGCGAGTCTGCGCCAGGTCGACTATCTGCTCTATGTGGCGTTCTTTGTCCTTGCCGGGGCCAATCTGCACATTGAGACCCTGGGGCATATCGGCATTCTCGGTGTCGCGTATGTCCTTGCCCGCACCCTGGGCAAATGGCTCGGCGCGCGCATAGGTGCCGCTGCAGGCGGCTTCGGCAAACGCGAGCGTTCCTACGTAGGGCTGACCCTCCTCGCCCAGGCTGGCGTTGCCATAGGCCTCGCATCCAGTCTCGCGCGCCAGTGGCCCGAAGGGGGGCAGCTTATACAAACAGTGGTTCTCGGCTCGGTCGTGGTATTCGAACTGGTCGGTCCCCTGGCGGTGCGTTTCGGCCTGGTCCAGGCGGGCGAGGTTCCGATTCTCTCCCTGCTCCAGAAAAGAACCCCCAAGGGGGCCATGGAGGGGATGCACAGTGTAGTGCACCACTTCCGCTCATCCCTTGGGCTCCCGGCCTGGAAAAAGTTCCGCGAACCCGGGGATATATATGTGCGCCACATCATGCGCCAGAATGTGGAAACCATCCCCAACAACACCCCGTTCAACGAGCTGTTGCGCATCATCGCCCACAGCCGGTACGACCGCTTCCCCGTAGTCGACAACGAAGGGCGCTTCCTGGGTCTGATCAACTACACAGAAATTCGCGAACTGCTATTCGAGCCCACCTTGATGCCGCTCGTTGTCGCAGGAGAACTGGTCTCAGCGGAAAAGCATTCAGTCAAACCCGATCAGCCCCTTCGGGAAGTCATGGAAATGCTGAAGTCCAACCGCAACATCAGTTTCTTTCCCGTGATCGACCCCGAAGAACCAGACCGATTACTCGGTATTATCAGCCAGAACGAGATCCTGTCGGCCTATCGTCGCTTTGATGAAGACAGCCCAGAGAAGTGACGCTTTCGGGGGCAATGGGAAATCGGATTAGACGAGGGTTTTCTACTCCCCTGACGTTTTTCAGGCCTCAATTCCAGTCCCCGTCCACAGGACGGGGACTGGAATTCGCTCTAAATTGGTACCGAACTTTTGGTACCGAACTTTTTTAAATGGCGCGCTCTGACATGATACTCGGATAATGGTATAGATAGACTTTAAAGCTGCCTCAGACTTTTGGCAGCATAGCTGCGCACTTTGCGATGATATGCAGACTCGGCAACGGTGCTCAAGGTATTACTAAACTGCTGATCGTGACTTTGGGCGAGTGCTTTACAGAGCCACGCCAGGGCGTCTACTTCATTGCGGTCATTAGTCTCTTTGCGGTAATCACGCAGAAGTCTTTGTTCAGCCACCTGCACCAGATAGGTGCTGTCGGGATGGTGGTAATAAATATTTTTTGCACCATTACGCAGATCAATGGCCGATTCGCTCTGCAGCAGTTGAGCGATACGTTTCTGCTCACTGTCAAGTCTGGCAGGAGCTTTGATCTCTTTGTCAGGTACTGGATTTGAAGCCTCAGATACGCTCGGCTTCTCAACCTCACTACTCTCCGCCTGCTGAACCTCTTTTACAACCGCTTGCGTTTTGAGTTTGACCGGCAAGGTGCGCACTTCTCCGGCTTTCAACAGAATCCATTCAGAGTAGGTCTCGTAACCCGCAGACGCCACTTCAATGTGGTAGCGACCACTATCAAGGGCGATGCCCTGTTCGAACTTTGGACGAATATTCATGATGCGAACCCTGGCATCATCCGGCGTTGCGTTAACATATAATTGCGCCGTTTTTACAGGGGCTTCAGCTACGCGCTTTTTATCGAGCGGCGTCTCTGTTGTCTGCGGCTGCGTCGCTGGAGGAGCACTTTGTGAAACAGGAGCATCAAAAACAACGCGTGCATCCCTGGCATATTTGGGATCAACCCTGTAACAGCTGGTCATATAATTTCTGGCACTGTCCGGATTTGCCAGGTTAAATTGCAAATGACCGATTTTGACCTGCAGTTCCACATAATAAATCTGACCCGCCCTGGCATCAACGGTTACCGGGGTTGTTTTATAAACGGCAAATAACTTCGGCGTAAAGGTGTATTGTCCCGGAGTGACGGCAATAGGGAAATACACCAGTTCCGGCACGGCACTGACGATCTCCTTATCATTCATTTTAACGCCTGGGATTTCGTGACCCGTGACCCCCCAACGGGAGCGATAGACGTAGATTATTGCCTTGTCATCGGGAACTATTACGGGCTGGGTAAATTTAGGCCCCAGCTTGGCACAACCGGAGAGAAGTGAGACGGCTAAGAATACAAGTGAGAGCAAAAGCAACAGAGTTGTTCTACGCATGGCTTCCTTCCTGGAGAAATATGATTTAAGTGGGATCACGCAACGGGTGTTTTTATAGCTACAAAGATCAAGCAATGGAAACACAATCAATACACGAGGCGGCTCTCCTGCGAGCCGCCCCCTTGAGATGATCTTGCCTCGGGGTAATGATCTGTTATCAGAAGGTCAGGAAGACCTCGCCGATCTCATAAATTTTCCCGTCAGCAGCAGTAGAGGAAAGGACAAGAGCCCGGCTACCCCCGGCAGGCCAGAGGATGTCGATATACTCAGCATTCATAGGGCCTTGAAAGTGGTATACTCCCCCCTGGTTGGTTATGGTCAACTCCAGAGTTCCCTCTTCCCCCTGGGCATCTTTATACGTCAGGGTTGCATTACCGTCTCCCACTTCAAGCGTCCCAAAGGCAAAATTATTACGGTAGTCATCAAGCGTTATAAGAGAATTTATCTCCAAATCGACGGTGTAAATAGGGCGAAAGAGAAAATCCATCTGCACGCCACCAAAATCGAGTAAGCTGGTATCAGCTCCTGCCTCAGCGGCATAGCCTACCCAGGGTATAGGCCAATCCTTGGCTGCTGGTGTAAATGAACCAATGGCTAAATCACCCCCTGTGCTCATATCCCCCTGCAATGCCCCGGTGGCATACACCGTGGCCAAAAACATCTCATCCGCAGAAGCATCCATTCCAGAACTATCGATTCCGCTGGCGCTGTTCTTATACCCCAGCATACTACCGCTGAGCACAGTGACGCCTTCATCAGAAGCCGTTCCACTCGTACCTACGCCATCTGTAACCTCAGGTAGTTGCACCCCCTCATCCAGGGCAACAAATCCAGCAGTAGTCTGGGGCCGATCCTGACCAATCCAATCCGGGGTGACATTGCTACTCGCCAGATCAATGGTTTCCCCGGCATTGTCCTGCAGAAAATCACCCCCCAGGGCATCCTGGCGCGCCATATAGGATTCGCCTATAGCGTAAATGTCTCCATCTTCACTTTCGTTGGTATCCCCTGCGACATATATCCCCCTACGGTTGCCCAGAGCCTGGAGCAGAAAGGCATCGTCCCCGGAGCTGTCGGTGTAGCGCAAAATAGCCAGGCCGTTGGGTATGTCACCATCATTAGTGAGCAGTTGTCCCTCATTGAAGGTCAAATTATCCGTCAAACCGCTTGCCTGGTTCAGTGCCACGGTAAAGTTATCGGTTGTCAAAATGTTGCCATCAATCTCCACATTAGGAATCGCACCCCAGCCTAAGTCCATATCTCCATACAGATCACGAAATGCCATATTGCGCTCGCTTGCATAGATACCCCGGGCAAAGCTGCGTAACCCATCTGCGTTGATCCCTTCAGTGGGCAACAATGAAGCCACAAAAGTGCCACTAGTAATTTCAGGGCCAGTGCTGTCAAAATCCACCAATGTGCCCGAAAAGGCTCCCATTATGCCCACGGTACCGGCCAGGCGCACGACGCCTCCACCATCGGGATATTCCACACTCAATACCAGATTTGCCCCCTGGATACGCCCGCTGACTGTTTCACCGTCCAAGGTACCAGTTACATCATGGCCGGCAACTGTCAGGCTACCCGTCATATAATGCTTAGAAGCGATTATTGCCGCAATATCTGCCGGCATACTTTCGTCCAGAGCACGCTTATCGGCCTGTAGCAATGCTATCCGATAATCCCCATCAGGCAGGGCTACATCATGCCCCCCGTAAGCCAGGACACGTTCCAGGCTTCTTTGCAGTTCCAGGGGGGAATCCGCAGCCAGGGGATTGCGATACATATCGGAGAGTTCCAAGCCTAGTTTGTTTGCAAGCTGACGTGTCGAATCAGCCCAGGAATTTCGTGCGCGATAGCGCTCCCTTAGCATTAGATCAGTAATTGGGGTTACCGTGTATTGCGTGGCTTCTGCATCCGGCAACAAAGACATAGAGGGCGCCGGCAAACCGGTATCTATGGAATATCCGCCCATAGTACGAAAAGAAAAGTTCTCAGGCACCTGATCCACTGGAATCTGTAAGCTAAAGCGCCCCTGGTCATCCGTGGTACCGCTGGCAACAGGGGCACTATAATCTAACGAGTCCAAGTCAAACATCTGTACCTGAGCAGCCTCTACGTATCCGTCTACAACCTGGCCTTCAATGGTTGTAGTCGAAACATCACGCGAAGAGCTACTACCACCACAAGCCGCCAGCGACAGCATAAACACGGCGGCAAACAACGCATTAAGGGATAATTGTGAGACTTTGGGCATACCGACCTCCTCCAGCTACAGTTAGCAAGACATATACTGTCAAAATAAAAACATCAGCTAATTCAAATAGCAAATATCCTCAAAGAAGACAAGCGCCAACACGACGTTACAATGGTTAATGTAGGATGTCCCCGCGGCTGGGCACCAAGAAAACCAATGTGGCGCAAGCTGCCGTCGGGGTAGAACGATGCCGATCTCTTTTTGTACAGGCCGCTTTTCACCATTTCGGAGAACTCGGGCTGCACCTGCCTGTGCTTGGCCATCAGCGATTCCCCTACCCGCTTGAGCTGATCCACCTAGCCAAAGGCCGGGCCGTTTTTTTAAGATTTCAATACAATCGTCCATGTCTGACGTACCCCCTAATATCATTTAAACCCCGTTTAAAATCGTTCCTGTTCGACGAAATTTCCTTTTACATGCAATTTTGTGCCCTGTTTTTAACCGCCTAAGGCGTTACAGGCAAAATTTGCCAGCCTTGACCGTTTGCCCCTGCAGATGTACATTTCAGATACAGGGCGAAGGCCGGGACTAAGCGGTGCGGTTATGGCTGACAGGATGTCGATACCTGTCGGGCGACGGGCGCATGCAGCACGAGCCGGAAAGATCGACCGCCGCCCTCATTTCTTTTCCCGCTTGTGCAGTAAAACTCCTCTTCGGTAAAATACGGGGATTTCCCCTAATTCTCCCCCATCAGAGCCCCCCACAGGCGTGGGGAAGACCAAAAAAGGCACCCTCCAACTCGCACCCGATCGGAAACACCCCCACGGGCGTGGGGAAGACTTGAGCTGTGGCATACGGGGCAGCGGAGCTTCAGAAACACCCCCACGGGCGTGGGGAAGACTTCCTGCGCAGCATTCCACTCTGGCACGCCACGGAAACACCCCCACGGGCGTGGGGAAGACGCTGGTGCAGTCCTTAGCCTTTTCTTTTATCTCGAAACACCCCCACGGGCGTGGGGAAGACGCTGAAGAGTATCGGCAGCAGATGAGCCAGGAGGAAACACCCCCACGGGCGTGGGGAAGACACTCAGGCGCGGCAGATGCAGGTAAAGCGCGGGGAAACACCCCCACGGGCGTGGGGAAGACCATATCAGAGCGCCCGCAGTTGTTCCAATTTGAGAAACACCCCCACGGGCGTGGGGAAGACGTTTACCAACATATATAGAAGATTGATCAAAAGGAAACACCCCCACGGGCGTGGGGAAGACCCAGACGATGAGATACCATTTTGACAGGCGTAGGAAACACCCCCACGGGCGTGGGGAAGACTCCTTTCACTACTTGGGCATAAAAGATCTTCGAGAAACACCCCCACGGGCGTGGGGAAGACCGCCTTTGCGATGCCCGGCTTTTTCATGCAGCAGAAACACCCCCACGGGCGTGGGGAAGACACGAACGCCAAAGCGACGGCAGCTACGCGCAGAGAAACACCCCCACGGGCGTGGGGAAGACGGTCACGAACCAAAACCGTCACGCTTCCATGAGGAAACACCCCCACGGGCGTGGGGAAGACACTCTCGCGGGGATATTCTTTGATGAGGCAGCAGAAACACCCCCACGGGCGTGGGGAAGACACAAAAAGCAAAGAGCGCGAGCTGACAGACGAGGAAACACCCCCACGGGCGTGGGGAAGACATCCTTGGTGCTGAGTTCGCCGAGGATGGGGCAGAAACACCCCCACGGGCGTGGGGAAGACCACCAGGTGATCCATTTCATCGATGATGAGTGGGAAACACCCCCACGGGCGTGGGGAAGACACCTGCCGAGGATGCAAACATGCGTGCGAATGGGAAACACCCCCACGGGCGTGGGGAAGACCCAACACTGCAATATGATCCTGCGCGCTCTCTGGAAACACCCCCACGGGCGTGGGGAAGACTGAACGAATCTCTCAGACTTACAGCCCTGTTTAGAAACACCCCCACGGGCGTGGGGAAGACTGGATAAAGTCGATGACGCGCTTGTTATCACAGGAAACACCCCCACGGGCGTGGGGAAGACATCTACCTGCGGGGTCTTTAGAAACGGTGCAGGGAAACACCCCCACGGGCGTGGGGAAGACCAGTGCAGGGACGGACATCAGCATGTTGTCGAAGAAACACCCCCACGGGCGTGGGGAAGACTACGCGATGGCTTTAACTTCTCTATGAACTTCAGAAACACCCCCACGGGCGTGGGGAAGACTTTTCACACCTTTCGTCGGGATTTAGCCTTCTAGAAACACCCCCACGGGCGTGGGGAAGACAAGCGCGGCGAGCCTTATCTTGTAATCGAGAAGGAAACACCCCCACGGGCGTGGGGAAGACTTTCAGCGGCGGCGGTCAGAACTTCGTCCATAGGAAACACCCCCACGGGCGTGGGGAAGACGACTATGCGGGACTACGAATCAGGGAATACGCAGAAACACCCCCACGGGCGTGGGGAAGACTGCCGGTTGCCGGGGTCGCCTGCGTAACGGATGGAAACACCCCCACGGGCGTGGGGAAGACGATAATAGCAAGATACAGGCAAGGCTTGAGGAAGAAACACCCCCACGGGCGTGGGGAAGACCGCGACGGAACCGACGGCGTGGAGTCTTGGATCGAAACACCCCCACGGGCGTGGGGAAGACCCGCCGTTGCCGGTCTGTATCTTGACCGGGCAGGAAACACCCCCACGGGCGTGGGGAAGACAACCGCTGTCGGCTTGATTCTGGTGGTGCAGAGGAAACACCCCCACGGGCGTGGGGAAGACCCAGCCTAGGTCCAACCCTCGAACAAGCACTTGGAAACACCCCCACGGGCGTGGGGAAGACCAATGACTCCTGCAGCTCAAGGGCTTTCTGCGAGGAAACACCCCCACGGGCGTGGGGAAGACCTCGCCATAGATCGCCCGGTAGCCAGCTGCCAGGAAACACCCCCACGGGCGTGGGGAAGACTCTGCAAGGGTCTTAGACTCTTCGTCCGTCGGGGAAACACCCCCACGGGCGTGGGGAAGACGCGAGCTTATCACAGCTTATGCTCAGATCGTAAGAAACACCCCCACGGGCGTGGGGAAGACCAATACAGGCATGGCTCGTGTTTCTGCTTGTAAGAAACACCCCCACGGGCGTGGGGAAGACTCTTCCACCATAGTACTTATATGCCTTCGCTTGGAAACACCCCCACGGGCGTGGGGAAGACTTTTGCACCCACAAGAACTAGACCGTTTATTGAGAAACACCCCCACGGGCGTGGGGAAGACGCAGCAGCAAAGCAGTTTAAATTACTTGGATCGGAAACACCCCCACGGGCGTGGGGAAGACGTGCTTACATCTCTCACAGTACAATTTTTTCAAGAAACACCCCCACGGGCGTGGGGAAGACGGTGGTGACTGTATGGCCACCACGTTCACTAAGGAAACACCCCCACGGGCGTGGGGAAGACCCCCTCCTGCAATTTTTTTTACTGAGTATGTCGGAAACACCCCCACGGGCGTGGGGAAGACTTAAAAACAAACAAAAAGGAGAAACTTGAATGAGAAACACCCCCACGGGCGTGGGGAAGACACCGCTGGCAGCAGTACACCGGCAAAGAAGCCGGAAACACCCCCACGGGCGTGGGGAAGACAGGATCCTAAGATTGCGGCCGAAGTTTTGGGGGGAAACACCCCCACGGGCGTGGGGAAGACCAGTCTTTGGCTTCATGTGCGGCCAAGGGGAGGGAAACACCCCCACGGGCGTGGGGAAGACTCATATTTGCCGCCATTGCTATCACCACTAACAGAAACACCCCCACGGGCGTGGGGAAGACTTATACCGCGCACCCGATTGCCGTTGGCGATTAGAAACACCCCCACGGGCGTGGGGAAGACTGAGAGCGAAAGAAAAGAAAAAGGCGGATGATGGAAACACCCCCACGGGCGTGGGGAAGACTGCTTTCAGACAAGATAGTACGTGCCTTTGCGGGAAACACCCCCACGGGCGTGGGGAAGACTTTTTAACCACCACCAAACAGGAGGTAACTATGGAAACACCCCCACGGGCGTGGGGAAGACTCTCGGCCACCTCAACCTCTTTGATAGATGCTAGAAACACCCCCACGGGCGTGGGGAAGACACGCTATGACACGCAAGGCCGAATCTGAACTGGGAAACACCCCCACGGGCGTGGGGAAGACGGAATAAAAAAACATATATATCGCACACCCAAGGAAACACCCCCACGGGCGTGGGGAAGACTGAAACAAAAGGCGGAGGAGCTTTTATATCGCGGAAACACCCCCACGGGCGTGGGGAAGACGCAAACACCCGCCGCCGCTGCTTGTGCGTCATCGAAACACCCCCACGGGCGTGGGGAAGACCAGAGGAATGTCTTGAATTTATGCGTTCAAATAGAAACACCCCCACGGGCGTGGGGAAGACCAATCTTGCAGGGTTAGGATAGCTTCCCAGTTGGAAACACCCCCACGGGCGTGGGGAAGACAGCCGTACAGTGGGCCAATGACTACGGCGCATGGAAACACCCCCACGGGCGTGGGGAAGACATAGACTCTTTGTTTAATCTTGCCCTGTATGGGGAAACACCCCCACGGGCGTGGGGAAGACAGCGCGCCGATCAACGCAGCGTGTCTGAAGATAGAAACACCCCCACGGGCGTGGGGAAGACTCTGTGGTCACTACGCTGGCCGGAATCTACCGGGAAACACCCCCACGGGCGTGGGGAAGACGCCTTAATCGCCTTGTCAATCCCGATATCATCGGAAACACCCCCACGGGCGTGGGGAAGACGGATAAGCGCATCCGGTGAAGGTGACAGGCAGGGAAACACCCCCACGGGCGTGGGGAAGACTATTCGTTTTTAAACCACCGTGCGCTCTCTTTTGAAACACCCCCACGGGCGTGGGGAAGACCAGGAGACGGAAGTTGTCAAGAGTGCGCTGGTGGAAACACCCCCACGGGCGTGGGGAAGACCGGCGCGCTCGAATACAACCAGCGCGATCCTGAGAAACACCCCCACGGGCGTGGGGAAGACACATATAGTACAATGAAACAAAAGGGGGAATTAGAAACACCCCCACGGGCGTGGGGAAGACCCAACAGAGATACTAAGAGCTAAAGACCTAGAGGAAACACCCCCACGGGCGTGGGGAAGACTTATGATCGACCTCGAAACATACCGCGCTGGAAGAAACACCCCCACGGGCGTGGGGAAGACCGCCACTTGCCGCAACAATGCTGCCTTCAAGTGGAAACACCCCCACGGGCGTGGGGAAGACAACTTCTGAGAGCCGTAAGTGTTTCTCCGTATAGAAACACCCCCACGGGCGTGGGGAAGACCATCGTTTACATACGAGACGGGGTTAATGCTTAGAAACACCCCCACGGGCGTGGGGAAGACTAGCAAAAATTGACAAACAAGTAGCGTCGATGGGAAACACCCCCACGGGCGTGGGGAAGACTAAATGGCAACACTTGAGGTGTTCCAGTGTAAAGAAACACCCCCACGGGCGTGGGGAAGACATTTTCATGGTCGAAAAAAAGATAGGGGAAAGAGAAACACCCCCACGGGCGTGGGGAAGACCGTTGTCAAACGTCCATAGCGTACTATCAAATGGAAACACCCCCACGGGCGTGGGGAAGACTTCTTACTCCGTCAGCGTCCGAAAACTTGTAGAGAAACACCCCCACGGGCGTGGGGAAGACCTCTGACACTTTCGCCAAGTTGCACATTTCAAGGAAACACCCCCACGGGCGTGGGGAAGACTGGAGATCTGCATGTTGGGCAAAGTGCTATGAAGAAACACCCCCACGGGCGTGGGGAAGACCCGAGGATCGGATATACAACGTTGTTAAGTAAAGAAACACCCCCACGGGCGTGGGGAAGACTAAGCCCCTTGGCTTTAAGCTCGCCGATAAGCAGAAACACCCCCACGGGCGTGGGGAAGACAGACGTTACGCTGTTGTTTTCATGAACGTGAAAGAAACACCCCCACGGGCGTGGGGAAGACGCTCCGACAATGAGGCAGACAACAAGATGTTGAGAAACACCCCCACGGGCGTGGGGAAGACTGGGGTTGTGCCGGAGCTTGACGAGTATCTTCAGAAACACCCCCACGGGCGTGGGGAAGACTCCGCCAGTTCGGTAAAGCTATCGAGTACATGGGAAACACCCCCACGGGCGTGGGGAAGACCTCCGCAATGTTAATCACTCAAAGCGCTTAGGGGAAACACCCCCACGGGCGTGGGGAAGACGATATAGAGGCTGAGATCGTAAGGTATAGAAAAGAAACACCCCCACGGGCGTGGGGAAGACCGACGGCAGCCAGAAAACCACCGGCCTTTTGAAGAAACACCCCCACGGGCGTGGGGAAGACTTTGACCGACCATAACGATGTCGTCGTGGATGGGAAACACCCCCACGGGCGTGGGGAAGACCTTCCCCCAAATGTATGCAGCCTTATCTCTACAGAAACACCCCCACGGGCGTGGGGAAGACAACTTTCGGCTCTGTTAAAATCCTTGGATACCAGAAACACCCCCACGGGCGTGGGGAAGACCGCAGGAAAGATCCTTATGCTAAAAAACAATCGGAAACACCCCCACGGGCGTGGGGAAGACCGGGCGCGAAGGTCGGATATGACGCACGGATGAGAAACACCCCCACGGGCGTGGGGAAGACGCATGACATTGCCAAGATTCACGCCAGACGGCAGAAACACCCCCACGGGCGTGGGGAAGACTCAACACCAATCTCGTCTATAGCTTCACCGAAGGAAACACCCCCACGGGCGTGGGGAAGACGTCTGCCGAAATCTTTGGCGCGGAAATCATTAAGAAACACCCCCACGGGCGTGGGGAAGACAAACATTACCCGCATATTGAGTGGATACTATCGGAAACACCCCCACGGGCGTGGGGAAGACTCTGCTCCATGTCCCCGGCTTCGAGCATGTAAAGAAACACCCCCACGGGCGTGGGGAAGACCATAAGCCGAGAAGAACTCGAAGCTACCGAGGGGAAACACCCCCACGGGCGTGGGGAAGACCCTTTTGTGCTCTAAAATCTAGCGACTCTGCTAGAAACACCCCCACGGGCGTGGGGAAGACTGCCGCTACCACTGGTGTACCAAGCCCATCAAGGAAACACCCCCACGGGCGTGGGGAAGACAATTATCTCCGCACATCTGACCTACAAGATAAGGAAACACCCCCACGGGCGTGGGGAAGACTTTGACATTGGCGGGAAACTCCATCGTTACCTAGAAACACCCCCACGGGCGTGGGGAAGACGAACCCTGTGTAATGGCAACGGGCAAGATAACAGAAACACCCCCACGGGCGTGGGGAAGACGTTCCCTTATCGCCCACACCTTTTGTGAACCCGGAAACACCCCCACGGGCGTGGGGAAGACTTGCAGAAAAAGAAAAGCTGAACCCCGGCACTAGAAACACCCCCACGGGCGTGGGGAAGACACGGGGACTACCTGGGAAAACTAGACATCATAGGAAACACCCCCACGGGCGTGGGGAAGACCCTGACCACCAAGTCTGAGGACGTGGGTGGCGAGAAACACCCCCACGGGCGTGGGGAAGACAGTCCGAAGTCACTATTCTGGAAGGCCAGGAAGGAAACACCCCCACGGGCGTGGGGAAGACCAATCCATCAGCGTCAGGATAGCATCCCAGTTGGAAACACCCCCACGGGCGTGGGGAAGACCGCCTGCTGGTGTTAAAATGTTTGGCGACAGCGGAAACACCCCCACGGGCGTGGGGAAGACAGTGAGAAAGCTATATTATATAACTGAAAGCACGAAACACCCCCACGGGCGTGGGGAAGACCGGTATTATGACTTAACAATAGATCAATGCTTGGAAACACCCCCACGGGCGTGGGGAAGACTGGCCTCGACTAGACGGTATAGCATCAACACTAGAAACACCCCCACGGGCGTGGGGAAGACAGTTTTCCAGTGGCCGAATGCACCGGCAACAGGGAAACACCCCCACGGGCGTGGGGAAGACACCAAGATGATGTAGTGATATTCCTACCACACCACCATATACTGTGCAAATGCAATGGGCACAAAAATGATGAATCACCGTTTCAAACAAAAAATCACTCTTCTGATGTTGGGATTATTCTTTTTTCAATGACCAATTGCAAACCGGAGATTTCCGTAAGTTCGCGCTTTGTATCCCCAACACCTACGATCTCGTAACCAGGCGCCTCAGGTATGCGACGAAACACCATGAGCCCGCTTTCTAAAGGGCAGTGATCATAAAGATAATCCACCACCTTTTGGGCTACGGCGTCCTTAATCCCAGAGACAAAGACATTAGGGCGCGGTTCAACAAACCAGAGCTTCATGCGCCCGCGTACTGCCGGGGGCAAATCATTTGCGATTACGACGAGCATTTTTACCCTTCAACATTTCATTAATGTCTTTGCCAATCTTATCAAGTAAATCGTAATCTATTACCCGTTGGCGAAAAGAGGCAGATACCATGTGCTTATTGTATTTTCCTGCCATTTCCAGCGTCAGCGAAAAAGCCAGGTCAATACACAAGTGTTCTTTATACAGATCTGCCATGTCGTAAACGAATGGCAAGGGACTGCCTGAATGGATAAATCCTATATGGGGTGAATATCCCATGCTGTGTAATGCAGAGCTTAAAATTCCATACAATGCCGCATTACAGGCAGTAATCACCTGATTGGTAACATCACTCAGCTGAAACTTACCCGGTGCATAGCTGCGCCCCTTCCAGCCTACGCCATATTCTTTCGCTTTTTGTTCATAAAGGGCTCTAACGCGCTGCCCCTCCATGGGCATAAGCTCTTTTAACGTCTTATCCGCAATATCCGCTTCAGGAAAGCGCCGGGCAAACATACGCTTGGCAACTTCCAAAGACTTTTTTGGATCAGCTGAAAGCTGCATTTGTTCGCGCATGTTGCGGGTATCTGATGTTGGTGTTTGACCACAAGCGTAAAACAGCAGACTGTCTTCACCTACCCAGCAGATACTGCAATTTGCCTGTGCCGCCACCTTCACCGCCTCATGGGTGACGCTGGTTCCGGGTCCCAGCAAAAGGCAGTTGAGGGTGGCAATCGGCAGGCGGACAACATTGGCCTCGCTGTCGATCCATTTGATACTCGCATCGTCAATCTCAAGGCGTCCGCGTTCAAGATAGATAAAAGGATACTTATCTTTTACCTGCGGCAAGCTATCGCGAGTTACTTTAATCAGCAGCCTGGTTGACGGCTTCTTTGGTGTAGAAGCTTCAGAAGGCATAAAACAAACTCACCTGGCGATCGCGGTAGCGCTTATCTTCTCCGAACTGAACGGGGACATCGTTGAGGGTCAGAACTTCATCCGCCTCGCGCTCCTCACTTACGCCATGTTCCACTCGAAAATCCTCTATACGTTGCTTTCCAAGTGCGATTTCTCCTGCCCTCTGTAGAGCATCTTCTTTACTGTCAAAAACGTCCCGATAGATAAAATCAGTGGGCACACAATTTTTGCGCCCAAGATAAATATCCCAGACCGGGTTCTTTAAAGCATCCTTTATAATTTCAGTTTTAGGTTCAGGAATTTCGAGGGTTACTCCAAAAGCTGCTTCCTGTAAATAGTAGCGGTAGGTCATTTTTGTTCCCCCGCCAACTGCCTTTTTCCCTTCGCTCGTTTTAGGTATCATTAAACTCGTCCAGGGATCGCGATCATCATAACCACTCCCAACCATATGGAAATCTCGCAATAAGGGTTCGCGCTCATTTCTGACCAATTGCCCCTCTTTGTTTCTACACCGGACATAAGAGATTACCGTCTGATCAAGCATGGCGAACTCTTTAAGAAGGTCATGTTGTGGTCCACCTGCACCCAGTGCGGCACAAAGCAGACCCATAACCCCGGATTTGGTGGGAAATGAAAGGGTATCCCGGCGCCCGAATTTTGAATCGAACCCCCAGGATTGCAGCGGTGCTTCGAGCCATAATAAAATATAAGGATTACCCATGGGTTTACCCCTCAAGCTCGAATCCGCCGGCATGTTTCTTTAGTGCGTCAACCAGATCATCTATGCTGAAATTATCTTTTGCACCATAGGTATATTCAGCCTGCTTGCCAAACATACTGCCGTGAAGTATCTCTTGTTTTTCCAGGTAAGCAGACATTGTTTCAATGCTGGGGTGAATAAATCCACCTTCTTTGGCCTTGACCGGCGTCTCAAAAGGCACCTGCAAACGCTGCCCTTTGCGCACTAGAACTTTGGCAAACCCCCAGGGACAAGCACCTGACTGGGTAGCCTGACGTGCAGCAGGCAATGCCACAAACAGCGCTTTTGTAAAGTTTTCTACAGCTTCTGGCAGATTCTGCCCATCCATATTCTGCCATAACTGACCTAAATCAAGACTTACGTAGCGGTAATATGTAGCGGAATTAAATTCAAGGCTTCCCATATGCGCGGAGCCCGGTTCAGTAGCGCAGTCATCTAAAGCGGTAAAAAACTCAACTTCATTGCTCACTTTATGGGTAGAGATGGCATGGGAAAATGAAGCTGCGGCTTCAACGTTCATATCAGCAGAATTTGCTACCATCCTGCCAAAAAGGGAGATATCAAGCCCATCATGAAAAGCATTGAAGTCATTCAGTATCCCACTAATACTTTTGATCTTATCCATCCGCCTCTTTTCTTCCTGGAGTTCTGAAATCAAATCGTTATTTTTTTCTTTTTTTGCTGTTTTTAGATCCTTTTTTACCAAATCAATTTTTGCATCAAGTTCTGCCAACGAGAAATTAAACTCACTCATTGCAGTAGCAACCCTGCCGGCATCGGAATTACTTAAAAAAACCAGCGTGGAAGTCTTCATCTCACCGGTTTTGTCGTCTTTGGACGACTTATCGTCAAGCACTTTCGACACGTACTCAGCCAAGCCCTGTATATGCTCACTCAACTCTGCGGTGCCTTCTAATTGCTTAGTCTTCAAGTTTTCTTCGCAGGCTGCCACAATCAGCTTTGTTACTCGTTTTGTCCGAATACCAAGATTGGTCCCGAACTCGTGCATAGCCATACGCACCGGGCGTTTCCATGCCTGTGAACTTACCCGAGCGCGCTGCACCCCGCCCACGATGGCGGTTTTGGGTGCGCCTACATCATCACGGTTCAGGCAGGTTACGGGGAACGGCTGTAAAATGTGAAATTCAATGCGCTGATTTTTGAGTGGATTTTCTGTAGTCATGATATTTTCTCCTGTAGTTTGCTTAGGTTGGTATTGTTTTCAAGCGTTTATTAATCATCCAAGGGCACTATCTGCAGTAAGCCAAAACCAAAAGCGCGCCCACGTCCGATTCCGTGTAAAAAACTTCGTCGAAACACATTCGGATCAGCCACCTGCAACACTCCTTTGATGGTGGCATACCCATGGGTTATGTCGCGCCCACCTTTTGTAAAAACCTGTACCCCGATCTTTTCAATTTGCAGCTTTTCGACATCAATCCTAAACCCCCAGGATTTTTCAGCCCTTTCCACAAACCATTCTGCGACTTCCTCACGTGTACGCATGGGTACAATTTTACCTGTCTGCTTATCGCGTTTAGTAGGATTCAGGGTGACCTCGAATGCATAGCGTCCATATGCCAGAAAACCCTCAGGTATCGGTCTGGTTTCCACGTGCCCAAACTGCGGAGTCTGATGTGGTTTGCGCTCGGATAGCATCAGAATCTGCCGCGTGTTGAAATCCCCCCCCTTATCAGCAAACGCGATACCGCTGGGTACACTTCTCTGTTTTTCATCTTCAGTGCGAGCATCTTCAAACAACCCGTAAACGACCCGGTGCAAAGCGTAAGCGTCTTTTACTTTAAGGGCATTCATATCTGCCCGACTCAACTTCAGCACACTGGCATATGCTATTACGTCTCTATCCATTTTTTTATTCCTCCATACCCCGTGCGTAGAAGTCCTGCGCCCAGCGAGCTTTTATGCGGGTCTGGCTTTCGGAATGATCGAACCAGAGAAGATCATCAAGCAGGCGGGCATAATCGAGATCGACATTGCTTTTAGATGCGATCAGATTAAGTACAGGGCGGATAATGCGGCAAACCTCTGCTACGTTTTCACACGCAAGTAAGCGCCGCAACCTGGCTTTGGCTTGTTCGCTGGCATTGCCCTCTTCGTAGCAACGTGCGATGCCTTTGCCGATATAAACGTTGCCGTTTTGCTCTGCCTTTGCGCGCGCTATAGCGGCGCCAATGGTCGCAAATGGAATACGTTGATTCTCATATTCCAGGTTTACATGAAATCCGGCGAGAATCTCCCAGCTCTGATATTCTGTAGCCGGATTGTCAGCTCGGGTCAGTGCAGCACGCACACCTTTATCGCTATGGCAGCGGTTGATGACGTAATCAACAAACGCCTTGCCTCTGCTGGAGTTCTGCTTATCTTTGCGTGCCGGTTCTGTTATCTCTGCACTCATGCGGCTTTCTCCTTACGTGAATTTCCAAGATACTTGCTCAGGTTGGGACGGTTTTGGGCCCATGCATCCAACTGGCGTGCAGTCTCTCTGGGGCAATAAGTGTCGTAGGCTTTGAAGGCAAACCCGGCGAAAACTGGGCGTAATGCCTGCACCTGTTCTGCATTGCCACAAGCAAAAACCAGATCCTGGAACCGGCGTTCACAGAGTTGCCAGAAAAGATTACCTGTCTGAGATGCCAGTCCTTTGTTTTCCATATTTTGATTTTTAAAATAGGAAAATGTCTTGCTGTAAACAGTTTTTGAAATTTTTTCGAGTTCATTCATCTCCAACTGAAGGTTGTTAAACCATATATCTCCGAGGATGGAACATTCCAGTTTGATTAAGGATTCAACAAAATCATCTGATCCCGCCACATACTGTTCACCTGCATTACTGCTTACGCGCAACCCCCCTGACCATATTCCAAGTTCAGGAATAACTTTTATAGCGCGCCCCATGCACAAACTAAGTTGATAACATTCATTTTTGTTTGAACTATTTTGCGACAGGAAACTCATGAGAGCAGTAAGCACCCGCCAGGGGCGCTTTTCCGGATCTGACCAGATAGCCTTTGGATCTTTACTCGAAAAATCAACTGAAACACTCGGATCGACAACACCTTCTTTGTAGCCGGGATGAGAAATACCTTCTGAATAGTGCATACCTTCTTCAGTCAGTAAACAAAATCGTGCTAATGGCAACAATCTTCCCATCAGACTGATTTTTAAATTTTCGGCTTTTACACATTGCTCTCCATCAGGCATATCCTCCCATGGTGCTGTGCCCAGTCCTTTTGGATAAATGCCAAGCTTTACAAAATCATCTCTGGTAAACAAATTTAGTCGCAGGGTTTCCAGCAAACTGCCACTTTGTAAAAAATTGTGCAAAAATCCGAGAAACCCCACCGACGGCCCAGGTTTACCGGTAGAGGATTTTCCTTTATCATTACATTTCCCCTGATAGCCAGGGGATAAAATCACTGAGTTATCTGTCTTCTTACCTCCCAGTCCAAAGCCCATCAACTGTACGATCAATAATGCTTTATCTGCATCGCTCATGGAACGTTCAACCTGTCCCTGATTCAGAACTGTAGTATTCCCGGTTGACACCTCCGGAAGAACCGCACCAAAGGGTTGAATTGCAGCTGTTTTGATAGCTGGCATCTGCAAAAACGGTTTATCCCCGTAGAGAAAAAAACGTCCATGCCATTGGTCCAGATATTCAAGGCACTTTTCAGCCATCCCTGCCACCTTCAAGTCAGCCCAATCCCGATCATTCTCAGGCGTATAGGCTGCCTGGGCAATTGCAAGGAGAAGCTTGGTCAACGCTATTTTCTGCACCGGATTGCCCCCAAGTGCTCGGTATTCCGGGCGGGTAAATATCTGGCGCAGACTGACACGCCCCACATCAGCTACAGGTATCCAGGGTTCATCAATCAGATTAAAGTAGTTTTCCGGCACTGTATTTTCCTCCCTATTTTTTTCTCGCCCAATAACCGAGCGTGGCATCGTAACCCAATTCATAGGCATCATTTATTGCACTATTATCCAATCCTCGCAGAGCCACACTATCATCGACCAGAGCCAGGCGCAACAGGGTGCTTTCATCTTCTTCGGGCGAACCCAGGTAGAAATAATCTGCAAGCCACTGAAGATGCTTTTTGCTTACAGATCTGGGGGCCATGTGCTCAGCAACTTTGGCTGTGTTTTGCATCAAAATGGCGGTAACCTCGCGCCATTTTTTACGCGGAAGGGAACGACCATTGTGTGGCACCCAGAGTTTGTCTTTGTTGAGCAGGGTTATCCAGGTGCCGCGCTTCTGATGGTCATGCTGATATGCATGTACAAGAAGAACTTCCGTTGTCTCTATATCACTATGACGGGTTTTGGCTCTTTCTTCTGGCATTGTTGTACCTGCCCGGGATAAGCCCAGTAATGCAAACCGCTGGAGTTTTTCCCGCTCCTTGTTCAGTTGGTGCAGGTACTTGCTGAACTCTTCGCCCTCCCCCTCTTTTGAGCAATAGGTTTCTTCAATCAGATCACGAATCTGGCCGGGGAGGTTGATTCGGGAAATGTTCTGCCATACTTCAAGGGTGCGACATAAAACATATGGAGCATATACTTTTGCGGTGGCCCCGAAGTGTTTTTCCGGGGCATCCAGTGCGGCACTCAGTTCAGGGGCAAGAATCCATGCCTCACGCTGAGCGGATTCCGGACGTGAGGTTTCATTATGGCGCCACAGTCTTCCCATTCTCTGCAGGAGCATATCCGTAGGCGCAATTCTGGTGACAAGAAAGTCAGCGTCAATATCAAGGGATTGCTCCAATACCTGGGTGCCAACTAGAACACGCCCTTGACAGGAACGATCTTCTGCCCCGTCTTTGCCGAAATATTTTACCCATTCACCCTCTATACAGGCTCTATCCGTCTTTATGAAACGTGAATGCAACAAGCCACAGGCAATCCCGCATTCGCAGGCACGTGCTGCGAGTTTGCGATAGATGGTTTGTGCATCATTGACGGTGTTTTCAATCCATAAAATCTGTTGCCCTTCTTCTCCTCTTTTCAACACCTCTTCAATGGCGGATACATCTGTATGGTGACCGATTAATACAGGAGAATCCTCTATTAATTCCGCTTCTAGCTCCTTTACCTCATCTTGGTTGGGCTGTGCGGTTATGAGTGGATATGCTTTGGATTTGGAGTTGATGTCAAGCAGAGTGGAACGGCGTTCTCGGGTTAGAGTAGCGCTCAAAATGATGACTGTGCAATGCAACTGGCGCAGGGCTTTTACCAGAGCATCCAGAATTGTTCCGGTGAAGGTATCGTAAGAATGTACTTCATCCAGAATTACAACCTTTCCCGTCAAAGCAAATGTGCGTACAAAGCCGTGCTTTACATTCATAACTGCCATAAGGGCCTGATCTATCGTTCCCACTGCAAAGGGGGCCAGAATCCCACGTTTCCCCTGAGAGAACCATGCGCCGCCAGGATTGGCCTCCTCCCCCATCTCAAAGCGTTTAAGCCAGGCATTGCCGTGGACAAGCAGGGACTCCTTGTGAGGTGATTTGTCATCGAGAATACAATGCAAAAATTGATTTACCCGATCATGGATTTTGTCGCTTGTCAGTTGAGTTGGGAGAGCAAAGTAAATACCCGTGGCATTATTACGTGCCATCAATTGATAAGCTGCATACAAAGCAGCTTCAGTTTTACCCAACCCCATAGGTGCTTCGAGAACGTATACGCCCGGCCCCGTTACCGCATCAATCAAGCTAAGTTGGGTCTGCTTGGGCGAGAAAGGGAAAACTTCATTGAAACTCAGATCCTGTTTTATCTCTGGTGGGATAAATCCAGCGGCATCCAGCGATGTCTTAACTTGTGACTGCCAATCCTGTCCGGGATTTTCAAATGCTGACCCAGATCCAATCCAGTCAGATACAGTGGTCAGTCCAGCTAAAACGCGAGCTTGAAGATCATCCTCAACAGTGGGGAACTCTATTGCCAAAGTATGTTTTAGATATCCAACCAATTCAGTACGTCTGGTCTGCCAGGCTGAACCGCCAAACACTTCGCTGTTGGCCTGGTATAAAGACAAATTGGGCGAAAACCCGTGATGTTGTCCGAGTATTTGCGGTATATAACTTCCGACACTCTCTACTTCAAGTGCCGCCTGACTCACCCCGGCATGTCCGCCCCACCGTCTTTCCATTTCCTGATTGAATTGCCGTAATGATGACAATACTGTTTCATTTGTTTGCGACAGGGCAGAATAAATTTTCTTTTGAAAGGTAGGGCTGATCTTGCCAACATCATGTGTGGCTGCAATCAGTTCCGAACCTTCAGGGAATTCGGCGTTGTGCAACCAGTCAGGAAATCGTTTTAACAATTCGCGCGCAACCTCTCCAACAATTTGGCAATGCTCAGTAACAGTTCGACCCGGTAGATTTAGCCCTTTTTCGGTTTTATAGGATTTAGCAAGGCATTGATTCAATGGCAGGGGTGGTTGGTGCTGTGACCCAATTTTTCGAGCCCTATGTTTTCCGAGCATTTAAATTCCTTTCATATAGAACTGCGGCAAATCCCATTATTCAAAATCTGCAATAGCGATAGTTTTTGCTATGAAACACATAGACCATTAATTCTATCCATTAGTACACGACCACCCCAGCCTTATGCTTCTCTAAAAATAAAAATTCACACTATTATAAATTCTAATCTTGTACAACGTTTCTAATGTTACTCTGCAATGACATCCGCAACGCATCTATAAACAAACTGGCAGCACCAGCGGCTATATGTTAATTTTCTTGGAATTAAGGATGGTTTACTCCCTGCCAGACAAAGGACTGCCGTTGTGACACAAGCAGCGCTTGAAATTCAGCATCTGGAATTAACGCTTGGTGGGCAGCTCCTGTTTCAGGATCTCAATCTGAGGTTGGAACCGGGTGAGAAGATGACCCTTACCGCCCCTTCCGGGGGCGGCAAATCCACACTGCTGCGATGGATTCAGGGCCTAAAGAGTAGGTTATGCTGCTTCTGCCTCTGGGGCTGCTGCTGTGGTTGCGGGTGCCGATTCTGGGGCAGACCCTGACTGCGGTGCTGCGCATGACCGTGCAGCTGCTGTTCGTTGGGTTTTATCTGCAGTTTATATTTGATCTTAACAACCACTGGCTTAACGGGGCGTGGGTGTTGATAATGGTTGGAGTGGCGGATTTCTCCATTATACGCGGGTGCCGTTTGCGTTTACGCCGTGTGTGGCTGCCTGTATTCATGGCCCTGGCACTGATCAGACATTGCTACGGTTGATGAGGTTGACAATGACTTTAACGATGGTGTCTTTCTCTGCGGGTTTGCTCTCGGCGATCAGCAAAGTAAGTGCCACCAGTGCATTGTCGGCCAGACGCTTGGAGCCGTCGTCGCGGTAGAGGATGCCGTTACGCGCGAGAAAGAAGATAAACACAGCGGCGGCAATGCGCTTATTGCCATCGGTAAAGGCGTGATTCTTGGCGATGAAATAAAGCAGGTTGGCCGCCTTTTCTTCGATACTGGGATAAACATCCTTGCCGTCGAAGGTCTGATAGATGGCGCCGATAGCACTTTTGAATCCCTGATCCTTCTCCTGTCCGAACAGACCGTCGAAATCGGTCTTCATCGATTTCACGATGTCGATAGCTTCGTCATACTCCAACACGAACGCAGCCGGGCCGCTGGTGACTTCGATGGTCAGAGTGCCGTGATCGTAGCGGTCGAGGGTGGCCAGAGCGTAGGCATAGTCAGTGATGACCTGTAGTATCTCTTCCCCGGCGTCGCTGACCAGTTGCTGCTGTTCCAGAGTGCGGGATAACAGCGCTACGGCTTGCTGCATTTCGAGCAGCTTTTGTGTCTGCTCCGCCAAACGCTGCTGATTCAGTGTATAACCTTGAACCAGATGGTCTCGCAGAACCTTGGTTGCCCACTGGCGGAACTGAATACCGCGCTGAGATTTAACCCGATAACCAACCGAAATAATGACATCGAGATTGTAGACATTTATTTTACGCCGTACTTGTCGTTTGCCTTCTTTTTGAACAACCGAGGATTCCTCGGTTGTTGCTTCCGGTTCAAGTTCCCCGTCATTGAAAATATTCCGGATATGCAGGCCGACAGTATCGGTATCCTTTTCAAACAGTTCGGCCATCTGCTTCTGCGACAACCAGACCGTATCCTGATCAAGCTGCACCTTCAGCGAAGCTTCTCCATCCTGCGTGGTAAAAATGGCTATTTGACGTTCTGTGGTATTCATCTATCCTCCTACTGGGAGCTCTTGCAAAAACTGCAATAACTCAAATAAAATCCATTTCGTTGATCTTATTAACTCCCTGAAGAAGCAGGGGAATATTCTTCTTGTAGTTGTATCTATAAACACACCTTAAAGAAACTGCTGAATATTTACTAACATTTTCTATAATCCTGTCTTTCTAACCAACCTGCCTGACTTCTTCGCCCTTGTTTTAGTAGGTGCAACTTGAAACTGGCAGCCCCACCGTCTATGTGCTAATTTTCTCATAATTAACCGGGCCTTCTCCCTGCCATCAAAAGGACTACCGTTTTGACCCAAACAGCGCTTAAAATTCAGCACCTGGAATTGACCCTTGGCGGGCAGATCCTGTTTCAGGATCTCAACCTGAAATTGGGGCGTGGGGAGAAAATAACCCTTAGCGGCCCTTCCGGGTGCGGAAAATCGACCCTGATGCGCTGCATTCTGGGGTTTGTTCCGCCGGATGGCGGTTCTATCGAGGTTTTTGGGGAGAATCTCACCCCTGTTTCGGCGTGGGGGTTGCGCCCGCGTATTGCGTATGTGCCGCAGGAGCCTGAGCTGGGCTCGGGAAAGGTGCACACGCTTGTGGATAAAGTGTTTGCCTACCGTAGCAACCGCCACATGCAGGGCAGGCGCGAGCGCATTCCAGAACTGCTAGAACGCCTGCTTCTGCCTACCAGTATCCTCGATAAATACACTACGGATCTTTCCGGCGGGGAGAAGCAACGCATCGCCCTGATGCTGGCCCTTGTGCTGGAGCGGGAGCTGATTCTGCTTGATGAGGTGACTTCGGCGCTGGATAAAAATGCCAAAGAAGCGGTGATGCAACTGCTTGGCGCGATGGAGTCTGTGTCCATGCTGGGGATAGCCCATGACCGGGAATGGCTCGATTTTGCGGATCAAGTTGTGGACATGGGGGCAGCACCAGGAATAAAGGAAGGTGGAGCATGAATATCATCGATATCGACCCGTTTCACCTTGGAGCCGGCTATCTGCTTCTGCTTCTGCCCCTGGGTCTGCTGCTGTGGTTACGTGTACCGATTCTGAACCAGACCCTGATTGCGGTACTGCGCATGACGGCGCAGCTGCTGTTTGTGGGGTTCTATCTGCAGTTTATCTTTGACCTCAATAATCACTGGATCACGGCGGCGTGGGTGCTGATAATGCTCACAGTGGCAGATTTTTCCATCATCCGCGGGTGCGGGCTGCACGTTCGTCGCGTGGTGGTTCCGGTATTTGTGGCCCTGATGCTGGGAACCCTGATCCCGCTGGGGTATTTTGTCCTTCTGATTCTCGGTGGCGAAAAAGCCCTGCACGCCCAGTACCTCATCCCCATCAGTGGCCTGATCCTGGGCAACTGCCTGCGTGCGGATAT